>WNFP01000691.1_pt1 | contig 26015 bp, 21 predicted proteins | sample 5400201 | NCBI WGS metagenome assembly WNFP01 (sample SAMN13153355, study PRJNA577476) | soil metagenome | isolation source: 115 cm saprolite under Madrone tree | place: USA:California | collected 2016-06-14 | reverse complement strand
AGACGGAGCTTCCACAAGGCGCGGGCGGGATGCAGCAAATCAAGGTGAGCGGCGAGTTTCGGCGCAGCGATGGAGCGCGTCATCGTGAAACGATTTTCGAGCAACGGCCAATCGAACGACTTGCCATTGAAGGTAACCAGCACCGGTCGTTCGACAACACGCGTAGATAACTCATGAAGTATTGAATATTCTTCGGTGAAATCACGCATGAAGAATTGTTCGACTTGCAAACCGCCCGCATCCCACCACCCCAGGCCAATCAGAAAGGCATAAGTGCCGGTGCCGCCAGCGAGTCCGGTGGTTTCCGTATCGAGGAAAAGCCACTTCGTCGGGTCTTCGAGTGCGGTGCGGGTTTTGCGGGAGAGCGATTCATTACGCGTGCGCGAAAGTAATTCCAGCGCTATGCACGATGGCTCAGTAAATTCCGGCGTGGAGAACCAGTTTCGAATGGCCAGGTGCTCGCCGAAATGAGTATTGGCGACGCCCGCGCCGAGGAGCCGGCCGACCGAGTCTGCTTCGCCGGGTGTTCGCAGGGCGGCGGGCCGCGCCGGGATTGGTCGCGTGGGCTTCAGCGCGGCGAGCCTGGAAAATCTGTCGGTGGTTGCAGGCATTTTAGGCACACAACCTGTCGAGAATGGCGAGGGCGGCTTCTTTCGCGCGCGGGGCGAGATCGCCGGCGGGGCCGACGCAAGAGGGGCAGCCTTGCTTGCAGGGGCACGCGGCGATGAGTTCGCGGGTTTTTTGTATGAGAAGAGCGTGCGTTCGAAAGAGGGGTTCGGAGAAGCCGATTCCGCCGGGGTAGGCGTCGAAGAGATAAAGATTTGGTTCGAAGAATTCCTTGGCATTGCTGGAGACGGCGTCCTCGAACCGAGCTGGAGAGCAGTCTGATTCGAACGGAGACGTGATCGAAAGTGACGCGTGATCCTTCGCTTCGCTCAGGATGACAGCGTGCGGATCTGAGGAATCGGATGAGGGCCCTTCGGCCACTTTCAGTGGCCGAAGGATAAACGGGCGTTCGCCGATGGCCGTGCCTAGGTCGCGGCAATCGCACATGAGGAGAAGGGTGGCGACGGATTCGAGGGCCTCGAGAAGACCGAACATGCCGCTCTGGCGCTCGCTCACGGTGAAAGGAAGTGAGTCGAGGAGCTGGCGTTCGAGAGTGATCCAGTAGGAGGTGGTGTGCATTTCGTTTTCGGGGAGTTCGAGTTTGCCGTCGCCGATGGTTTCGTTGGTGAAGAATTTGATTTTTTTGAAGCCCACGACTTGGGAGCGGACGAGCACGTCGCCGTGGGAGCGGCAGTGCGCGGATCGCCGGGAAACGGCGTCGGTGTGTTGTGAGGTGGCGGCGACATCTAAGATGCGGACTTGCGTGTAGCGGACGGCGTCGGTGTAGTAGTCGACGTCGACGCGCTTGACGAACGCTTTGCGTTCCTTGAAGTCGAGATGTTCGACGTGGTGTTGCTGGCCGCCGTGGAGGTAGATGGCTTTTTCGTGGACGTACGCCAGCGCGCCGGGGAAATCAATTTCGCCGATGACATTTGGCGCAGCGGTGACGTCGACGATCACGAAATTGTCGCTCGTGACGGAACGCAGGCTTATGGTATCGGCGGGATAGGCCTCCTGCGTCCAATGGAAATTGTCTCCCGCTAAATGGAGAAAACCGGCTTCGGCGAGCCGCACGCAAAGATCTGGGAGGTCGACATCGCCGAATTTGTCGCGCGGCGTGATGGGCAATTCGAACGCCGCGCATTTCAGATGATTGATGAGGATTTCGAGATTGTCGGGCTGGATGAAAGCGTGCTCGGGAGTGTTGCCGAAGAAATAGTCGGGATGGCGAACAATGAATTGATCGAGAGGCGCAGAGGAAGCCACTAGCACGGCGCAGGAGCTTCCTCTGCGCCGGCCGGCGCGGCCGGCGCGCTGCCAGGTGGCGGCGATGGTGCCGGGGTATCCGGCCATGACAACAGTATCGAGGGAGCCCACATCAATGCCCAACTCGAGCGCGCTGGTCGAAACAACTCCGCGGATTTTTCCCTCGCGGAGGCCGCGTTCGATTTCGCGGCGCTCGTTTGGCAGGTACCCGCCGCGATAGCCGCGAATGTTTTCCGGTTTTCCCGGCGGCTGGGGATTTGCGTCCTGCAAATAGGTGAGGAGAATTTCCGTGTGCAGGCGCGAATTGGCGAACACCATGGTTTGCAGATCGCGTTTCAGGAATTCCTGCGCGACGCGAGAGGCTTCGTTGATGTAGCCGCGGCGGATGCCGAGGGCGCGATTTACTACCGGAGGATTGTAGAAAACGAAAGTCTTCTCCGCGGCCGGCGCGCCATTGGCATTCAAGACTTCGACTTCGGATTCGAGAAGACGTGAAGCTAGGTCGCCGGGGTTGGCGATGGTTGCAGAGCAACAGATGAATTGGGGATCGCGGCCGTAGAAGCGAGCGATGCGGCGGAGGCGGCGCAGGACATTGCACAAGTGGCTGCCAAAGACGCCGCGGTAGGTGTGGAGTTCGTCGATGACGATGTAGCGGAGGTTTTCGAACAGGCGCGTCCAGCGCGTGTGGTGAGGCAGGATTCCGGTGTGCAGCATGTCTGGATTGGTCAGGACGACGTGGCTTTTTTCGCGGATGGCTTTGCGGGCGTCGGCGGGGGTGTCTCCATCGTAGGTGAAAACGCCGAAGCAGTTTTGCAGACGCTGGTTGAGGTCGTGAAGTTCGGCGAGCTGGTCTTGCGCGAGCGCTTTGGTGGGGAAGAGGTAGAGCGCGCGGGTGTCGGAATTCTCGAGGACCTCGTTCAACACCGGCAAGTTGTAGCACAGCGTTTTTCCGGAAGCTGTGGGCGTGACGATGACTACGTTTTTTCCGGCGTGGACGGTTTCCGCTGCGGCGGCTTGATGAATGTACAGGCGGCGAATGCCCTTGGCGGCGTAGCAGGAGGCGAGGTCAGCATGCACCCAAGCAGGGAAGTCCGCCCATTGGGCCTCGCGTGCAGGAAAATGGCGCACGGCGGTGAGGATTTCGCCGTTGCGGTCGCGGGCGGCAAAGGCGTCGAGGACGTCGTGAACGCGTGTGATGGTTGCCGACATGAGGGACCTGCGAACTGCCAGCGATTCGGGCATGAAGAGCGCCTTTTCTTGCTTCGCCTTTTGTTCGCTTAAGGTAGCACGGGGCGTTTTGCGACGCAAGACGGAAATTGGTTGCATCAACGAGCACATCGAGAAGCAGCAAAGATAGAGCGGCTAAAGCCCGACTTTGTCTTGACGCCCCTTCCCGGCTGCTCCGTGGTGCCGCCAGTTGGAATATAAGACCATGTGGCAGGGCGGCTTGCTCGTTGCGGTGCCGTCGAAGAACACCAGATGGCGGTGGACCGGGACGCGACGGATGATTTCTAGGATAAGTCCAAAGCAGGCGAGCACGAAGCCGAAGCCCATGAGTGCGACGCCCGACGGCGAGAAAGTCGCGCGGAGTGGCTCTGGGATCGGTAGGGCATGGCGAAGGCACAAACGCTTAGCGAAGCCGCAAAATGAATATAGCACCGATGATGAAAAGGAGCGCGGAGGCGGCGAAGGCGGTCTGGACGTTGAAGGCCGACCACAGGAAGCCGACGAGGAGACTGGAGACGAAGTCGCCGACGGCGTTGACGGCGGCGAGGGTGCCGAAGGCCATGCCGTGTTGCTCTTTGGGAACCAGTTCGGCGGAGAGAGAATCTTCGAGCGCCTCTTCGGTGCCGATGTAGAGACCAGCCAGAACAAAAATCACCGCGAGCAGCCTTAGGGAATTTGTTCCGCTGCAGAGAAGGAGCGCGGTGACCGCGGCAAGCGCGTATCCTCCTGCGAGGACCGCTTTGCGACTGGGCACATGGTCGCTCAGCCAGCCGCTGAGATACGCCGAGCCGGCATAGAAAACGTTGTGGAGCGTATAGAAGCCGACGGCGAGGGTTGCTGCGCCGGCCATGCCGTGGCCCGGGGCCAGCGTTCGCGTGGCGTAAAGAATCAGCATGGTGTGCGAGAAATCGCCCGCGCCGAAGACTCCCACGCCCACGAGTAATTGGCGGAAAGGAAGCGGCAGCGCTTGCAGACCGAGAAGGAAGGATTGTGGGGGCTGGGCTCGGATGGGCCGCTCGCGGACGAGCAGCCAGAAAATCGCGACGGCCATGAGGCCGGGCAGAAGCGTCCAGAGAAAAACTTTGCGATAAGAATGCGCAGTTGCTTCGAGCAGCCCGAGCCCAGTGAGCGGGCCGGCGATGGCGCCTAGCGTGTCCATCAAGCGCTCGAAACCGAAGGCGCGGCCGTAGGCGCTCGGCGGGACATCGGCGGCGAGCAGGGCCTTCTTGGCAGGCGAGCGCACACCGCGACCCATCCAGGCGGCGACGCGGCCGAAGAGGACATGATAGGCGTGGGTGGCGAAGGCGAACGACGCCGTCGCAAGCGCGGTGAAGGCGTAGCCCAAGACAGCAAGAGGCTTGCGATGCTTCAGGCGATCGGTGTAGTGGCCGGCAGCGAGTTTTGCGAAGCTGGAGAGACCGTCGGCGATACCTTCGATGGCGCCAAGCCACATCGGGCCTGCGCCGATGGCGGCCAGAAATGCGGGCAGCACAGCGGTAGCGGTTTCGTGGCTCCAGTCGCTGAAGAGGCTGGTTAGGCCGACGCCGAGTACGGTGCGATTCAGCCAGGATTGCTCTTGGGGGGCGTTCGGCATGGGAAGGCAGTTTATAGTTGAAAGTTCAAAGTTAAAAGTTCGGAGCTCTAGGGATAGTGATTTTCCTGAAATTCCAAATCGAGATGGGCGGGGCGCGCCAGAGCGGCAGCTCTGCCGCCACACTCCAAATTTATTTCTTGGCGGCGCGGTAGAGGATGACGCGGACTTTTTCGAGAGTGATTAGGCCGCCTTCCACCATCTCGTCCAGGTGGGGGAGAATTCTCTCGATGCGCCGAAAAAACCGACGGCGATGGGCACGCGCCAGTCCGGGGAAATCACCATGCGATTGAGCGTGAATTGGCCGATCAAGCCGAGCAGGAAGCAGCCAGTCAAGTTGACGACCAGGGTGCCGACAGGGAAGGTGCTTGCCGCGCGGACTTGTACGACGCCCTGGAGGCCGTAACGCGCCAGCGTGCCAACGGCGCCAAAAACCGCGATCAGCGCAAGACGCAGTGTCGCTCCAATCCGTCACTTGCCACGGCGGGCGCGCAAATGGCCCGCGGTTCATCAAACAACAAACTCCTGGCGCCACTGGGCGGCCAGGAGTCATCAGCTCCGGGGAACATCACCGGGACGGTTATGGCAAACTCCATCGCCACTCGAAAGTCACTTCAGCTTAGCATTTTCCCGCATTGCTGGAAGGCCAGTTCAATGGCTTGATCCATGGCTGCAAGCGGAGATTCAATCGTCTCGCCGTGTCCGACGGCCAGACGCGCGGGCTTCACATTTCGAAGTTTCTTTGCGCTTTCGGCCGAGCACTCCCGGTTCCAGGAGAATAACGCAGGAAAAGGAAAGTAGAACTTGAATACGCCGGCCGCGATCACCCCCATTTGCGTGGTGAAAGCGTCTCCGGCGATCAATGAACCATCGCGGACATCCAGGTACGCCATGTGGCCCGGCGTATGACCCGGAGAAAAAACGGCCTGAAGAGAACCTACGCGGTCACCATCGTTGAGGAGGAGCGCAGGGCGGGACTTCACGCCTGGAAAACCGAGCAGCTTTTTCCCTCTTTCACCTGCATCCAATGAAAAATCGCGAGTGAGAAGGCGGGACTCACGCTGGCCAACAAAGAAATCGATACCAGCAAGTTCACAGACAAGATCGTCTGTGGATCCCACATGATCAATGTGGGCGTGTGTGAGAACGATGCGGCGAATCGGCGCGCCCAGGGTTCGCGCCGCTTTGCGTATGCCGGGTGCTGATCCGGGGAGGCTGGTATCGATGAGAGTGAGCCCATCGTCTTCCCTCACCAGAAAGCAATTGATCATGCCGAAGCGAGTCAGACGGAAAAGGTTTTTGGCTTCTTGCCTTGGTTCCACGCCACTACCCAAGAGAGGCATCGGCCTTCGATGTTGCTGGCGTTGGATTCGGTTTGGCTTTTTCGAGGAGGACGATTTTTTCGAGCCGCGCTTTGCTGCTGGAGACAACCAAATCGGCGGAGATCTTGTCGCCAGGTCCCAGCGATTCGGCCTCTTTGGGAATGGCGATGGTGTAGCTCATGGTCATCGCCGGCATCAATCCTGGAATGTCTCCATGTTTTACGATAATAAGTTTCTTCGGCAATTCAACCGCGATAACTTCGGCCTGGATAGGATAATGCCTCTGTTCGGGCTTGCTTTCACACCCTGCCAAGGCGGAAATTAATATTCCCGTGGCCAGTATCACGAATGTCTGCAAGTGTCGCATGGGCTTCTGACTCCCTCCGACGATTCTCATGAAGAGGGCCGTGGCGGCAAGAACTTGGGGGCGCCCCCCGAGCGGCCGACACGACTCTGCGGCCGCCGTTACAAATGAAAACGGTAGCGAACCTGGACGTAGAGTTCGCGCGGATTCAAGTAGTGAGTTCCGCCGAAAGTAAAACTATTGTCGAGGAGAACGCGGCGATTGGCGACGTTCAAGGCTTGAACGTTTACGGAGAACCTCTCACCGAAACTCTTTCCCAGCGAGAGGTCAAATGTGGTGTGCGGTTGGAGGTGATCGCCGGGGACCAGGGGGTTGCCGTTGGTGAAGCCGGAGGCGTAGTAGACGTCGGTCGAAGCGTAGGAATGGAATGGGAGATCGTAGCGCGCGCCGAGGTGCAGGGTGTGGCGCTGGTCGTGATCGAGGAGCTGGAAGCCGTCACCAAAGGAAAAGTCGGTGAGTCCGCCGTTGATGTTGCCAAAGGCGAGGGCCAGCTGATTCGAATAGGTTAAGTAAACCTGGGCGCAGTGGCGGATGCGGGGAGAGCGGAGCGTGAGCTCCCAGCCGTTGATGCGCGCACCCTGAATAGTTACGGGGAAAAACAAATCGGAGTTGTTGAAGTTGTTGTGGTCGAAGAAATTCTCGGCACGAGTGAGAAAATTGCTGGCGTCGAGCGCCCAGCCGCGGAAGGGAATGGTGACGCCAAACTGGTGTTCTTCATCTCGTTCTCCGTGCAGCGGAACAAAGCTCAGATTCTGATTGTTGGCGGCTTCGAGGAGCGGACCGGAAACCGTCAACAAAGGCGGCGCCTGGTAGAAATCGCCGTAGAAGGCGCGGAAAACCCAGTGGAGCTTGGGAATCCGCAGGGAAACGCCAACACGCGGGCTGGTGGCATTCTCGACCACTCCGCCGGAGAAGTGCGTTTGTCGGAGGCCGGCACTCAAGTTGAGCCAGGATGCTGCTTTGAACTGTTCTTCGGCGTAGGCGGCCGCGAGCCCTCCAATTGGGCTATGTCTCTCTTGTGGGTCCACGTTCTGGCATTGCGCGGGGTCCTGGCAGATCAAACCAAAGAGTTGATCGTCCCGTTGAGAGAAGCCATAAAGACCGACGCGAAGGTTGCTGCGGTTCTTGATCCATGAAAGCGTGGCTTGGCCACCTTGGTACTTCGAGCGGCGGTCTTCGGTTGCCGAACTGGGGAAGTCCTCGAGGGTACTTTGATAATTTGCGCTGTTGTAGTGGTAGAAGGGCGAAATCGTAAGCATGAGCCCCGTACTGAACGTGCGGACCCAAGAAAAAGCAACAAAGGAGTCGTCCTCGCGGTTGGCGTCGCCGAGGAACTGACCCTGCGCGCCGGGGTCGTTTGGGTCGAAGGGGAGTTGATAGAAGTCACGCCGCAACTGCGCGAGCAGGCGCAACTGGTTTTGTGAATCCGCGTTGTAAATCAACGAAGTGAAGCCGCCGAAGCCGTTGGCTCCATCGTGGATGACCGCGGAGGTTGGAGTCTGCAAGCCGAGATTGGTGCGGTTTCCGTTCACGCTGGCGTAATAGGCGAAGCGATTGGTGTGGCCACCGAAGTTGAGCTGGTCGTCGGTTTGATAGAAATTGCCGGCACTGAGGACGAGCTCGGCTTCGTTGTCGCGCTCGAACCCGGTGCGGGGGGCGACGTTGAAAATGCCGTAGGTGCGGTCGCCGTAGTCGGCCGAGTAGCTCCCGCGTTGCGCCTCCATGGTATCGATGTCTTTTGGGTCGACCTGCGGACCGAGGTTGCTGGCGATGTTGGTGTTGGGTATCGCGACGCCGTCGATCAGCCAGGTCACTTGATGGCCGCCGCGGACGTGCAACTGATCGTGGACGACGTAGGAACCGGGGACGTAATCGGTAATCAGCGCCAAGCTGTTGGTTCGTGAGGCGCCGGGTGTATCGCTGATTTCCAGCCGGTTGACGAGGGTGCTGGGCGTGATGGACTCGAGCTGGCCCGGTCCGACGTCAGCGGAAACGGTGATTGACTCAGATTGGGAACCAAGCTTCATCTCAAAGTGCAAAATAGGAGCCGTGCCGGAGAGCACACCGATGGTTTGTTCCTCGCTGGCGAAGGAAGCGGCGGAGGCTGTTACCCGATATTCGCCAAGTGGAACCGCATCGAAATGAAACTCGCCGTTTGCATCGGTTGGTGCGGTTTGAACGTAGCTGGAGGTCTTGGACTGCAGCGTGACGGTGACGTCTGGTACGGGCCGGTGCTGCGGATCGTGCACGATGCCTCGTACCGTACCGAAGACCGTGCCGAAAACTGGAAGAGCGACAAATAATAGAACTACCGGTAGGAAAGTGCGTTTCATGGAATCCCATCCTCCAAGGATCAGTCGCACGGCATTGAAAGCCGCAGCTCGGGTTGTTCAGCGAATGTGAGGAGACAGCTGTGCGTCAGAGGGCCGTGGAGACCGAGCGAGGAGGAGGAGAGAGAGGTTCGATCGAACGAGGAAAATCCGAGGCTTTCGCCAACTCCATGGGCGAATTGATCGCCGCCGCCACGTCAACTGCTACGGACGCGGGCAGCACGAAGGCAATCGAAGCGACCAGCCAGCGGTCAGAATCATGACAGCAAGACATGCTGCAGGCCATCAATCCGGACATCTCATGCCCGCAGTCCATGTGATTCGCGGGCGCGGCGGGGGTCTTCTGGTGATGATGCGCGGGGACCGGGCACTGACCGGAGGTGCAGCAGGCCGATTGAGATGACGACCATGCGGCTCCGGCGAGCGGCGCGTAGAGCAAAACAACTACGAGCAAGCAGATACTTGCGGAAATCGAACGTCGGCGACGTTGATCGCGGAGGGTCATGGGTCTCCCGATAGCCACTCAATTATACAGGAAAAGGCTTTTCCATGGGCGACTGGTTCGATACCCATCGGCAAGGCGTGCTGTGGTCGCCTTCCTATTTCGCCGCCAGTTGCGGCGGTGCCCCCCGCAACACTCTCAAGAGTTATATCCAGCAGCACAAGACGCCGCGCAGACGTTTTAAGGAGCCGGCCCTGCAGCCCGGAGCTTTACGTCCACAGCGGTAAGGAAGGCGCTATCCTTCGAATCTTGACTTGGCGCCCGGCACGTCGCAGACTCGAATCATGGCTCACAGCTATATTCGGTTGGATTTTGGCACGGACGAGGAGAAGGCTCAGCAGGCTCGACACAAACTCGACGGCTGGAGGCAGGCTTTTCGCCTCGACAAAAAGCTGCAGTACAAGTTGGAACGTCCTGAGAGCGCGGCCGCCGAAGACCGTTCCAAGCCCGAACCCACTGCCCAGGCGGCGCCACCGGGAAAATCCAAAGGAAAAGCCGCGGAAAAGACCAAAGGCAAAGTAGCGTCCGCTAAATCGAGCGAGCCGGCTGCGGAAAAACCGGCGACGGCCGCCAACGGGAAAGTGGGCTTGCTGGTCAGGCTCTATTTTTCTTCGCACGAAAAACTTTCCGAACAGCGCTGGCTGGATCGCATCCCGTCCGAGGAGCCTTTCAAGAGCGCTTCACCGAAAGTTGTTCATCACCACGATCCGGAATTCGAGTCGATCGACCGGCAATTCGAAACTCTCGAATGATTTCACCGCGGCAAGGATTAGCGGGCTTCAGGTTTCAAGGCCAAATTGGCTGCAAAGCTCGGAGCTCAGGGTCAGCCAGCAGCACCAATTTGGACTGAGTCCGGTGGAAATCCGGTATAATTGAATCCCGCGAACGTCCGAACTCCAACTTGAGGGCAGAACGAATGGCGTTACAAACGCGCGTCAAACTGGCAAAGCTTGACGCCCCCAAGGTTAGCGGCCTCGATCACCATACCCTGATTCGCATCTACCGTACGATGTTCCTTTCGCGGCGGCTCGATGACCGCGAGATTCAACTGAAGCGTCAGAACAAAATCTACTTCCAGATCTCCAGTGCCGGGCACGAAGCAGTTTGTGCAGCCATGGGATTATCCCTGCGGCCGGGAGTTGACTGGATTTATCCCTATTATCGCGACCGCGCGCTCTGCCTCATGCTCGGCGTAACCCCGCTAGAAACTCTTCTTGCGGCAGTGGGGGCAAAGGATGACCCCAGCTCCGGCGGCCGGCAGATGCCGTCGCATTGGGGCCAGCCCAAATTGAACATCGTCAGCAAGTCCTCCTGCACAGGCACGCAATTTGTACAGGCGGTGGGCGCCGCCGAAGCCACGCTTTATTACGAGGGAAGGCCCCAGGCGCTGACCCAAGCGAAGAGCGCCCCGCTCGGCGAATACGTCAATAGCCGCCGTGACGAAATCGTTTATGTTTCGGGTGGCGAAGGGGCAAGCAGCGAGGGCGAGTTCTGGGAATCCTTGAACGTCGCCTGCGCCAAGAAACTCCCGCTGCTGTATCTGGTGGAAGACAACGGCTACGCCATCTCCGTGCCGGTTGAAGTGCAGACCGCCGGCGGGAGCATCTCGAAACTTGTGCGAGGGTTTCCCGGGCTGCATGTGGCGGAATGCGACGGCACCGATCCGATCGAAAGCTATTCTGTCTGCAAGGAGGCGGCGCAACACTGCCGCGACCGACGCGGTCCCGCGCTGATCCATGCGCACGTGACGCGACCGTATTCGCATTCGCTTTCCGATGACGAAAAACTGTATAAGAGCGCCGAGGAACGCGAAGGAGAGGCGCGCCGCGATCCGATTTCAAAGTTTGCGCTCTTTCTGGTGCGGGAGGGCATCCTCGATCAGAAGCAAATCGAGAGCCTGGAAGCGGAAATCGACAATGAAGTCCGCGAAGCCGCCGACCAAGCGCTGGCTGCCGAGGCGCCGTCCATCGATTCGATTCGAATGAATGTGTATTCGCCCGACGTGGATCCCACGTCCGCCGCGTTCGAAGCGGAACCCCAATTGCACGGCGCGCCAAAGACCATGGTAGAAATGGTCGCGCTGACCCTCGCCGACGAGATGGCACGCGACGAGCGTATTACCGTTTTCGGCGAAGATGTCGCCGACGCCAGCCGGGAAGACAACCTCAAACACGTAAAGGGGAAGGGCGGCGTATTCAAAGCCACCGCGGGATTGCAGCGCAAGTACGGCAGCGACCGCGTTTTCAATACACCGCTTGCGGAAGCGAGCATCGTCGGGCGCGCCCTGGGAATGGCCACGCGCGGATTGAAGCCCGTTGCAGAAATCCAGTTCTTTGACTACATTTGGCCGGCCATGATGCAGATTCGCGACGAGCTGTGCGTGATGCGCTGGCGTTCGAATGGGGCCTTCAAGGCGCCGGTGGTCATTCGAGTGGCGATCGGCGGCTACCTGACAGGTGGCGGGGTGTATCACAGCCAGAGCGGCGAATCGATTTTCACGCACTGCCCGGGGCTGCGAGTGGTGATGCCATGCACGGCGCTCGACGTGGCGGGTCTTTTGCGCACCGCCATCCGATGCGACGATCCGGTGATGTTCCTCGAACACAAGCATCTGTATCGCCAGCCGTATAACCGCTCGGAGAATCCCGGACCCGATTTTACGATTCCGTTCGGCAAGGCGCGGATGGTGAAAGAGGGCAGCGACCTCAGCATCGTCACGTACGGTGCGGTGGTCCATCGAGCGGAAGTGGCGGCGGCACAGCTCGAGCGCGAAGGTATTTCCGTTGAAATCATTGACCTGCGTTCGCTATCGCCTTACGACTGGGAGGCCATCCGGCGGACCGTTCGGAAGACTCACCGGGTCATCGTGGCTTACGAAGACATGTTGAGTTGGGGCTATGGAGCGGAGATCACCGCGCGCATCGCGGACGAACTCTTCGAGGAGTTGGACGCCCCGATTAGGCGCGTTGCGGCCATGGACATTTTCTGCGCGTACCAGCCCAAGCTGGAGGACGTGACCCTTCCTCAGACCAGCCACCTTACCGCGGCGGTAAAGCAGCTTCTGGAGTATTGAGCCGTTTCGGTTTAGACTTCGAGGAAAGGAAACTATTTCGGGTGCATTTGCGTATTTCGATAGGGACGCCAAGATAAATCGCTCTGTGGGGTGACTCAATGACTTGCGTAAACTGCCGAAAAGACATCGCGGTGGGCTCAAGGTTCTGCTACAACTGCGGCGCCAAGCAGCCGGAAACTCCAGCGCCAGGTCTTTCGCCGGAGACAGGTGGCAAGAAGAAACTGATGCGGTCGAGCACGGACAAGAAGATTGCCGGCGTTTGCGCTGGTTTGGCAGACTATTTTGACCTTGATCCCACCATCGTTCGCGTCGTGTGGCTGCTGGCCATTCTCTTTGCCGGGACAGGCTTTCTTGCTTACATCGTTCTTTGGATTGTGCTCCCGGTGGCCCCAGCTGGAGTAATACCAACCTCGGCAACTGCGGTTTCCTAGACCGCCAGTAAAAACCAAACGCACGGAACATTTGGTGATGGCTCCGTTTCGGGGTCCGTCAATCAGGACTTCGCATGCGTAGGTCTTGCCCGTGCCACCGACCTCCCCCAGCATAAGCAAACATACACTTGAGCCTTCCGCGTCGCCTTAGCGAACCTGGACGTCCCGGCGTAAGACGAAGCGAGGGAACAACCGTGTTCGAGCGCGACACTGAAAAGGCTCGCTGAGTGATTTTCTTCGCACGCTACCAGGCAATCAGTACGGCAGCCCCAAGATCGACTCGGTCCACGTTGATCCAAGTGACGCCATGTGCAAACTGACCCTGCCACTGATTCGCTCGATAGGGATTCACCTCGTTAGCTTCGAATTCCTGGAAAACCGAGACTTGCCTCCACGCTCTAAGAGGGGATGGTCGAGAGACAATAGTCCTGCGCCGACGGTGGCGAGTGCGAAGCTGCCAGCTAGCACCGCGAGAGGGAATTCGTAATTGTGCACGGCCAAGTAACTTCCGGTACTGTGGACCTTCCAAATGGCCACACCCATTTCGATGGCCAGGAGCAATGCCGCGGCGCGCGTGAACAACCCTAGCACCAAGAGAATGGCGCCGAAGACTTCCAAGACGCCGGCAATGTAAACGAAGTATCCCGGCAGACCGTGCTGCACAAAGAAGTCCTGCATCTCCGCGCCGGAGTGCGCCAGCTTCGGATAACCGTGGGAGAAGAAAATCAGTCCGAGAGAGACGCGAAGGACCAGCAACCCCAGCGGTTGAAGGGAATTGAGAGACTTCATGAAGGATCCTCCGCGATTCATTTCAGGAGTTTCGTTCGAACACTTCGGAATTTTAGCAGAAAAGCAAAGGCCTCAGCGGCGCCCGCGGCGTGGCCAGGGTTTCAGGTACAATCTTTAGCGAATCAAAAAGAGCGACGGGGAATCATGACCGAGGTTGCGTCGATTGGCGTCGTGTGCAGTGGAGGTGACGCTGGGGGATTGCAAAGCGTCCTTCGTGACGTGGTGCGCCGCGCGAAGCGCACTCCCCCCGGGCGTGCCGCCGGCGCTGCGTTCGTGGGCCGCGCATGAGGAGGAAACTCCTCATTGCCGTGCCGCTGCTTGCCCTGGTGACGCTGGTGGCGTGGATGCTCCGGCCCAAGCATGAAACGCTGGGAGAAGCGTTTGTCAGCGATAAAGGCGCTCCGCTCCTGAGCAGCATCGCTCAAGTCCGCGAGCAAATGGTCATGCTGCATTACGGGGAGCGGGTGGACGTGATCGGCAGGCGTAATGACTACGTAAAGGTCCGCACCAACGCAGGCATAGTTGGCTGGGTGGAGAGCCGGCAGCTAATGGAAACAGCCCTATGGCAGCGCAGCGTCAAGCTGCTGGATCAAACCAGAGGAATGCCAGTGCAGGCGCGCGGCCGCACCAAGGTCTCCACCAATATGCGGGTCCAGCCTGGGCGGACGGAGCCACGCGTCTATCAATTCGGACGAAACGTGCCGATGGAGATTGTTGGCCGCGCCGTGGCGGATTGGGTGCAAGTCACGGATGAGAAAGACGCATCGAATGAGCCGGAGGAAACGAAGAAAGAGGACTGGTTTCTGGTCCGCGGTGTTGCGACCCGACCGCCAGGGGACGCCTCGGCTCGCGGAGCCGAATCCGCGAACACCACGCAACCCGGCGACCAGACTGTGCCCATCGCCGGCTGGGTGGTGGCGCGTTTCGTCGAGCTGGATCTGCCAGATGCCGTGCGCGAAGGAGCGGCCTCCGCAAATATCCGCCCGATGGCGTGGTTTGAGCTGAATCGCGTGAACGATCCATCGGGAGCCAAGCCACAGTACCTGGTGGCAGCGGCGCGCGGGCCAGAAGGGCAAGTCTGTGACTTTACAGCGCTGCGCGTTTACACGTGGTATATCAAGAAGAGCCGGTACGAGACTGCCTTCATCGAAAATAATCTGTGCGGCCAGCTACCTGTTCGCCTGGGCAAAGGACCCAAAGGCGAGCCTGAATTTCGCTTCCGCGTGATGGAAGGGAACCGAGAGGAACGTGTCTACCGCTTGAACCAGACGGTTGTGCGCCGCGTCCGGGCAGCGAGCGAAGCTTCCGGAAAACATGGTTCGGCGAGGCAGGCAAAGCCGGCGGCCAGATAACTCATTTTGTTCAGAGTCTTGTTGATTTGAAAAGGGCGGTCGGACGGATATCCGAGTTCCAGGGATGTCGCTCGCATTCTGAGATCACCGGGCTGGGGCGGAGAGTGAAACGATGACGCTGCATATCAGCGAGGCGGAAGTGCGTGCGGTGTTAACGATGCCGATGGCAGTGGAGGCCGTGGAAGTAATTTCGCGCAAGCAGGCGACCGGGGAAGTGGTCGTCCACCCTCGCAGACGATTCGAACTGCCCGGTGGCGGATTCTTTCACTATATGGCCGCCGCGGATTTCTCCCTGGGCTTTGTCGCGATGAAGCAGTACACCTTTATGCGTGGCAAGCTGCGGTTTCTTGTTCCTATCTACGAAATGTCGACGGGCGATTTGCTAGCGCTGATCGAAGCGGACTACATGGGGCAACTGCGGACCGGCGCGGCTTCCGGCGTGGCCACGAAATACCTGGCGCGCAAGGATGCTAGCGTCGCGGCAATCATTGGCACTGGGGGCCAGGCGAAGACACAGCTCGAAGCGGTTGCAGCGGTTCGAAAGCTGGAATCCGCGTGCGCTTATGGGCGCGATGCGGCGAAGCGCCAGAAGTTCTCGGAAGAGATGTCCAAACGGCTGGGCATTCCAGTACATATTTGCTCATCGGCGGCAGAGGCAGTGCACGGTGCGGACATCGTCTCCACAGCCACAACCGCCTCGCAGCCGGTTGTATTTGGCGCCAATCTGTCACCTGGGGCCCACATCAATGCCATTGGAGCCAACCACGCGCACAAGCGCGAGTTGGACGATGAAGCAGTCGCCAGCGCCGACATCATCGTCGTGGATTCCGTGGAACAGTCGCGGCAGGAAGCGGGCGATCTGATCATCGCTTTTCATGGCGATGAGAGTTGCTGGACAGGGGTCAAAAAGCTTTCCGAAATTGTCGCGGGAAAGGCCAGCGGAAGGACCAGTGATACAGAAGTCACGCTCTTCAAGTCAAATGGGATTGCGTCCTGGGATCTCGCGGTGGCAATAAAGGTCTATGCGATGGCGCGAGAGAAGGGCCTTGGAAGAGAATTGCCACTTTGGAGTGACGTCGCGAAAGGCTAGGAAGCAGTCTAACTGCTTTTTTCATAGAGCTTGCGGCGCAAGGCATCATGCAGCCGGGACTTCACGTCACCCGGCAGATCGATCGGTTTCGAATCGCAGAAGACATCCACGGTCAGCCTGGTTTGATCGACCACCATCTTGCACTCTTCACAGTGTTCGAGATGGCGCTCGAGTTCCTGCTTCACCGATAGAACGAGTTCACCGTCGATATAGTCGGAAATCTCGCGAATGACGCCCTTGCAATTCAATTTGTGCCAACCTGCCGAAAGTAGCGATTCAGCTTCTGACGGAGTTTGAGCCGGGCCCGCAACAGCCTGGATTTTACCGCGGGAACCGAAATGCCGAGCACTTTGGCTGTTTCTTCGGTCGAAAGTTCTTCGACGTCGCGCAGCACAAAAACAACGCGGAAGTCCGGCTCGAGTTTATCGATGACCTCAGACAGGATTTCGTGCATTTCCGTCTGGGCAAACCGCTGCTCCGGGCTTGGCCCCCAATCCTCAAGCTCGCGGGGCATGAGGTCTTCGTCGCCTTCCACTGGCTCGTCGAGTGAAAACTGATTCGGGCGGCGTTTGCGGAGGCGCATCAGCGCTTCGTTCGCGGCGATGCGCACCAACCAGGTGTAAAAGCGGGAGTCTTCCTGGAAGTCCTTGAGGTGCGCATAAGACTTGAGAAAGGCGTCCTGCATGGCGTCCTCGGCGTCTTCGCGATTCCGCGTGATGTTCATGGTCAGCCGGAAGATTTTCGCTTCATAGCGGTTTACGAGCTCTTCGAAGGCCTGCGCATCGCCGCGCTTGGCGGCGGCAACGAGCAGATGTTCGTCGTCACGCGCAACGGTGGAAGGCAAACGGTGCGGATTCGGTGCGCTCAATGGTCTAGGCAGGCCGATGGGCGGCTGCATCCTCGCTTGTATTAAGGTAGCACAGAGCATCGAACACTTCCCCCCTCCTCCTGTTTTGATGATGTCGCTAGCAAGTGAGATTCAGGAAATGAGGCAAAGTTACGGCCATGCCGCTCTTTGAAAATGGACGGCACTTCACGGTCGTCGCAAAAAGTGCTTCTTAAGTCGTTTAATGGAAGCTATTTAGAGTGCTCCATGGCTCATCCTGGCATTGCGGAGGTGACGTCCATCATGTGGACTGACTTGAAAACCTCAGCTGCACGGAAGTTGCCGCTTGGAGGCACCGCTAGTACAATTTGGCCCGGGAGTTCTTCGACGAACGCCCTTTCGGCACTCTTGCTGCGGCGCTCAAAGTCCGGTTCGCCGACCTAAGAGTTTCCGGTGCCATGAATTGGATTTGTGAATGGCATTGAGCGCGATCTCCGGCAGTTTCTTTGTGCCAGCGAGGATACCAAGGAAGGCCGGCCGCCCATGTCGAAAAGCGCGCCCACCATTTCAAGCGTAAGTAGTAAAATCAAGAGGAATAGTAAGCTGGCGTAATGCGAACACTTCCCGACCACCTCCGCAAAGGCATGAAGCTCGTGATCGTTGGCTGCAATCCGAGTGAGTCGTCTGTCCGCGTGGGCCACTACTATGCCGGCCGTGGGAACGAATTCTGGCCGATGCTTTATGAAAGTGGGGTTGTGCCGGAGCCCTTCGATTACCATGACGACAAGCGCGTGATTGAGTTTGGCGTAGGGCTTACCGACCTGGTGAAGCGCCCGACGAAAGGCATTGAGGAACTGAAGCGCGAAGACTACGCCGAAGGACGAATCGTCCTCTCGCAAAAGCTCGAGGAATTTGCTCCTCATGTCGTGGCTTTTAATGGGAAACTGACTTACGAACAATTTGCCCAGCGGAAATGCAAATTCGGGATGCAGAAAGAGCTGCTCTACGGCGCGCGGGTGTACGTCTTGCCTTCCACCAGCGGCGTGAACACCATAAGCAAGAGCGAGAAGCTGCGGCATTTTAGAAAGCTGGCGCAACTGGTGGCTCGTATCGGCAAGGAACACGAGACGCGAAACCACTGAACGGAGTTGCCCGTGAGCTACACTCCACAGCCTGCCGAAACTAGACCAGTCATCCTGGAAGGGAGGCACGATGGCATCGCCACACTAGTGATGAACCGCCCCGACCGGTTGAATGCGCTGAACAACGAATTGGCGATGGCCGTCAATGACGCGCTCGGTCGTATCGCGGATGATCAGAGCGTCGGCGTGGTGGTCATTACCGGTGCGGGGCGCGCTTTTTGCGCTGGAGGGGACCTCGGTGCGCTGGGGAAAGGCCGCCAGACCGGCGCCACGCATGAACTCGAGCCGCTGCTGCGCGCCGGCATGCAAATGGTCCTTAAGATGCGCACCATGCCCCAGCCCGTGATTGCCGCTGTGAATGGCGCGGCTGCCGGAGCGGGCATGAACATCGCTCTGGCTGCGGATATTCGAATTGCCGCGGAAGAAGCGACCTTCGGGCAGAATTTTGCAAAAGTCGGACTGTTCCCAGATTATGGCGGGACCTACTTCCTGCCACAGCTGGTCGGGCCTTCGAAAGCTGCAGAGCTTTTTTACACCGGCGACATGATTGACGCGAAAACGGCACACCGGCTTGGCCTTGTCAATCAGGTCGTTCCGGCTGCGCAGCTCGAAGCGGAAGTGAAGACACTGGCGCAAAAGATTACGCAGGGTCCGTTGCTGGCCATCCGCGCGGTGAAGAAAGCGCTTTTTGCCAGTCAGCAAAAGGAACTTGCTCAGGCTCTCGATAATGAAGTCCGGGAACAGATTCGTTGTTACTTATCGGAGGACTGCAACGAGGGAATTCGAGCGTTCTTCGAAAAGCGGCATCCGAAATTTCTCGGCAGGTAACCTTCCGGTTTATGCGCCGCGATGATCATGACCACCGGCCATGAAACGATTCAGCTGCGGCTCGAAAATCGCGTGGCGTGGATAACGCTCAATCGCCCACCGCTCAACATTCTCGACGTTTCGATGATGCAGGAGCTTGATGCGGTGCTGGAACGCGCTCTTCCCCAATGTGATTTCGTGATTTTTCAGGGCGCGGGCCCCAAAGCCTTTTCCGGCGGGGCGGAAATCGCCGATCACACTCCGGAGCGCGTGGGGAAAATGCTCGCCGCGTTTCACGCCGTCTTTCGCAGGTTGGTCGCCGCGGACTGCCTAAAGATCGCCGCTGTCCATGGTTACTGTCTCGGCGGTGGCATGGAACTGGCCACCTTCTGTGATTTTGTACTGGCGGCCGAATCCGCGCAGTTTGGCCAGCCGGAGATTACGCTCGGCTGTTTTCCTCCCGTATCCATGGTCACCTTGCCGCGCCTCATTGGAATGCGCGCAGCAGTGCATTTGATCCTCACCGGCAATCAAATCGGAGCGGCGGAGGCCTGCCGCCTCGGTCTGGCCACGCGCGTGGTTCCCGATGGCGAGCTTCCCCGAGCGGTGGACAATTTGGTCGCTCAGTTACGAGCTTTGAGTCCGGCCGTCCTTCGGCTGACTCGAAGAACCCTAACGCGTGTCCACGCCGAAGGCTTTCGAGAGCAACTCCAGGATGTAGAACGCGTATACTTATCGGAGCTGATCGAAACCGAAGATGCTCAGGAAGGGATTCGCGCGTTCCTTGAAAAACGCCCGCCTGTTTGGAAGGGGAAATAGATGGACAACTTAGAAATCACGCCGGCCGACGTGAAGGAGCGTTTGCAACAGGGCGAAAAGCTAGTTCTCATCGATGTACGCGAACCCTGGGAGTACGCCTTGTGCCGGATCGAGGGCGCAAAACACGTTCCGCTTGGCACGTTGGCGGCAAGCCTCGAGACGCTTCCGGATGTGGACGAAGTGATTTGCTATTGCCATCACGGTATGCGCAGCCTGGACGCGGCGGCTTGGCTGCGGTTTCAGGGTATCGAAAGAGCTAAATCCTTGGCAGGTGGGATCGAGCGCTGGTCGATTGAAATCGACCCGAAGGTTCCACGATATTAGGAACCGTCTTCAACGGGCGCAGCCTGCTGCAACCCTACAACGAAGGAGTGAGCTTGCCAAGTGTGAAAATCAAGTTTCTGCAGAAGCCGACGTGAACTACTTGCCGCAAAGCAAGAGGTCTCTTGCTGGAGATGGGTGCCAAACTGGAATCACGCGACTTGGATAAACAGCGATTGACCGGGGCCGAACTGGAAGAACTGATCGGCAACCGCGACTACCGAGAGTTCCTGAATCCACGAAATGAGCTCTATCGCACGCGGAAAATGAAGGATCATCCGCCCTCGCGGGCGGAGGCCATCAAACTGATGGCCAAGGAGCCGAATCTCATTCGCAGGCCGGTGCTCCTTCGAGGCTCGCAGATGGTTCTGGGCTTTGATGAAGAGGCTTACAAGGAGCTTGTGAAGTGATGGTCCGTCGATCGGAGACCAAGAGATGGATGTAAAGACGATCGCGGTGATTGGCGCAGGGACGATGGGGCGGGGAATCGCCTACGCCGCTGCTTTCGGCGGTTACAACACCGTCCTCGAAGACGTCTCGCGCCCCGTGCTCGAACAAGGCCTCGCCTGGATCCGGCAGTCGTTTGACGAGGGCGTCACTCGCGGCAAGGTCGACGCCAGCGTCCGTGACCGGGCGCTATCCCTGATTTCGACGGCCAGTGACGTCGGAGACGCCATCCGTGACGCCGAGCTCATCATTGAAGCCGTCCCGGAAGAGCTGGAGATGAAGCTCGAACTGTTCACCATCTTCGACAAGTTCGCCAAGACCGGAGCTATTTTTGCAAGCAATACCTCTTCGCTTTCGATCGCGGATTTCACGGACGTCACCGTTTCGCGTGACCGCTGCGTGGGCATGCATTTCTTCAATCCGGTACCGAAAATGAAACTCATCGAACTCGTCCGGACACCGCATACTTCCGATGAAACCGTGGTCACCTGCCGTGAGGTCGCTCGCCGCATGGGCAAGGAAGTGGTGATCGTCAACGAAGCTCCTGGGTTTATCACCACGCGCGTGAACGCCTTGATTGGCAACGAGGCTTTCAACATGCTCGAGGCGGGAATTGCCACGCCCGAAGACATCGACAAAGCCCTGAAACTCGGGCTAAATCACCCCATGGGCCCGTTCGAGTTGGTCGATCTCGTGGGCCTCGACGTACGGCTCAAGATTCTTGAGTATCTCCATCAAACCCTTGGAGAAAAGTACCGGCCCAATTCCTTGCTGCGGCAATACGTTGAGGAAGGACGGCTGGGCCGCAAGACCGGGCGCGGCGTTTATGATTACAGTCAGCAGAAAACCGCAGAGAACAAAACATAATGGTGCCCGGAAAGAATGGATTGATTCCAAGATGAAATCACTCGCAGAGAAAGTCGTCATTCAGCAGGGCGACCTGACGGAGATGGATACGGACGCCATCGTCAACGCGGCCAACAACGATCTGATCCTGGGCGCGGGAGTGGCGGGAGCCATCCGCCGCAAAGGCGGAGAAGAGATCCAGCGCGAATGCGATGCCATAGGCAGTATCCCGGTCGGTTATGCGGCCATTACCACGGGTGGAAAACTGAAGGCGCGATTCGTGATTCATGCGGCCAGCATGCAACTCGGCGGGAAGACCAGTGCCGACTCGCTGCGGCATTCCGCGGCCCATTCTTTGAGGATCGCCAATGAACGCGGACTGAAGACCATCGCATTTCCGGCGGTTGGCACCGGAATCGCGGGATTTCCATTGAAAGACTGTGCGGAGATCATGCTTCGCGAGGCAGCCCAGCATCTAAGAGGAGAGACTTCACTCGAAACCGTCTACTTCGTGCTCTTCGACGAAGCTGCGCAAGGAGTTTTTGAGCGGGCTTGGAGAAAGATCCAGGCTGAGCCCGCTGGTGATTCGGCGGGAGCCATGGGCGCGTGACGCCACTCGCTGAACTGCTTGCCGACCGCATTCGCCGCTTCGGCCCCCTCACCTTCGCGGACTATATGCGCGAGTGCCTCTACCATCCGGTCCAAGGGTATTACAGCAAGGCAGAATCCAAGCGTTTCGCGGACTATTACACAAGCGTCGACGTGCATCCCATCTTTGGCCGTCTCCTTGCCAGGCAGTTTGTTGAGATGTGGGAGAACCTCGGCCGTCCGGTGGAACTTATGATCGTTGAGGCGGGCGCGGGTGTGGGACGATGCGCTGTCCACGTTCTCGATTTTTGCGAGGCCCAGCTCCCGGCATTTTATGATGCCCTGCGCTACGTCGCCGTGGAGCGCAGTGCCTCTCGCCGCGAACAGGCCACGATTCGCTCGGAGCGCCATGCAGGCGCCGGGCGCTTTGCCGCTTCGGCCGAGATTCCTGCGCGCATTCCTGTGGGTTGCTTCTTTTCCAACGAATTGGTCGATGCCCTGCCGGTGCATCGGATCACGATAGATGGAAGCGCCTTAAAAGAGATTCTCGTCGGCTTGCGCGAGGAGAACTTTGTGGACGTGTTGGCACCGCTCTCGACTTGTGCCATCTCCGAATATCTTGCGGTGCAAGGCATCGCTCTGGGCGAGGGCCAGCACGCCGAAGCGGGACTGGAAGCGTGCGACTGGATCAGTGAAATCGGCCGCCGCCTCGAGCGCGGCTATGTGCTCACCATCGATTACGGACATCCTGCCGCCGACCTGTTCGACGATCACCACATGCGCGGGACTCTTCTTGCTTATCAAAACCATCGCGCCAGCGAAGATTTTTATGCTGCGCCCGGCGAGCAGGACTTGACCGCGCACGTCAATTTCACTGCGCTGGAGGCCTGGGGAAAACGAGCGGGCCTTGAAACGGCAGGTTTCACCTCCCAGACGGCCTTCCTGCTCGCCCTGGGGCAGGGAAATGAATTTGCGGACCTTTACGATGCCGGGCAAACCGAGGCGGACCGCGCGCGCGCGCGGCTTCAACTCAAAACGCTGATCCATCCCGAAGGGATGGGAGAACGATTCCAGGTCCAGATCCAGCAAAAAGGGGTAACGGTGCCGCAATTGACCGGTCTGGCGGGCATTTCGCGGCGGGCCTAGCCAATTCTTCGGCAATCTATCTGGGAGCAGGGTTGGGCTTCTTCAGAACCGGCTTTTCACCGGAGGCCGGAGCGGGAATGGCGACGGCGGGCTTGACGGTCCCGCCAGCCGGAGGCGCGGCGACAGAAGTTCCGCCTTCGGAGTACGCCTTTTTTAGGAATCCTTCCGCGACTTGCTGCGCGGCTCCGGTGTCGTCGTTAGTTTGTTTTGCCTTGCTGTATTCGTTGACCGCCCGCTCGCGCTGCCCCAGCATGTCAAAAATCTTTCCGAGGTAGATGTGGCTCCAGACTTCCGTCCATTTTTCCGACGGCTCGGGAACGGTCTGCAATGCTTCGCGAAACGCGTTCGCTGCTGCCTGATAGTTCTTCTGGTAGAAGAACGCCTCGCCCATGCGAAAATTCGCCAGCGACCGGTTCGGCTGAATCGCAAGCGCCCGCTGGTACTGCGTCACCGCATCGTAAAACCGACCTTGTTCGGCGAGATCCTCGCCCCGTGCGATGGCCGCGCGGGCACGCAGCGAAGTGCTCCCTTTCAGAATGACGTTGTTGGGATCGATCTTGATTCCGCCGGGCTTCGGCCGGCCAAACGTTTCGACCGTGAACCCTGATTCCGTGCCGATCGCGTCGATGGTTTTCTGCTCCGGATTTCCTTCCGTATCTATCCGCAGATCCACTGGCATGCGAAACGTGTCCAGGGGCTGCTTGATCTTGCCTACGACGCGAAATCCCTTCGGTGTCCGGTAGACGACGTATTCCAGCGAGAATTCCGGCACGCCCGTTGAATTCAGCCACTGCGCGAAAAAGCCGCGCAAGTTCGGCGGTTCCTGGGGCGGTTTCGCTGCGGCCTGTGCGCGGCGCTCGGCAAGGTTTTCAAGATCCTCGATCCGCGCGCTCTTCTCCGCAAATTGAAAGTAGAAGTCGCGCAGGGCAGACTTGAACGCCACGTCGCCCATTTGCGCCCGCAACATGTGAAAAAGCATCGCACCCTTGTTCATCACCACCGAACGGTAGTCGGGAGAGTAAGGAGCCAGTCGTGCCGCTTGCGCGATCGGCGCGGCATCCTCATACATCAGCGCGCCAACCGCGAATTCGTCCACGGCACGCAGTCCCGCTTCCTTGCCCGTATTTTGCTCCGCGTAAAGCGCTTCGGAGTACCGCGCTAGCCCATCGCTGATCCACACGTCGCCCGGCGTTGCCGGCAAAACCTGAATCCCCCACCATTCGGAGGCCACCAGGTGTGCAATCGTCCTGTCGCTGCTTTTGGGGTCCCAGATGCGCTGGCTGAGGAGCAAAACTCCAGGAGCCGCGTACTCGCGCAGGGTTCCATCGGGCAGCTGGATCACCGTGAAAGTTGGATCCGGTATGGGTCCGAACATGTCTGAGAAAATAATCGCCGAGCGTGCCACGCTGGCCGCAAATTCCTCGGCATTTGCGGACGACGCCCGCGGAGCGTAGACCGCCACGCTAATTCCTTCCGCCTGCCTTGGATTGAGCTGGAGTTTGCCGGCTACAAACGTGCCGTGCGGCGCGGGATTCTTGCACTCAAAGGTATAGAGCAACCTCCCGCCTTCCACGGCGTTCTTGCTGGGCATCGGTGTCGGAGCGGAGGCTTTGCCGGTTCCGGCCACGGCAAAGATGTCTGGAACGTTCAGGCGGAATGTCGCCGTATAACGGTTCGACGGAAAGTTTGTGAGCGGAAACCAGCGTGCCAGGAGAAGTAAATAAGCGCCATCCTTGTTGATCAGCGCGACACGGACACCCGGTACCGGGCTGTTCTCTTCATTTACCAGCAACCCCGCATAACTGTAGGTGAGGGTGAGGTGGCCGTTGGTGGCCACTGGCGCAGGCAGCTGGACGACAACCATGAGTGGATTCTGATTGTCGCGCTCGAAGTTCAACGGCTTGCCGTCGGGTCCTTTTACCTCTTTCACAATCAGATTGGGGTGTAGCTCGACGCGCACGCTGCTGGAGGCTTCCACGGCTTTGAAATCGATTTTTGCGGTCGCTGAAATCGATTGTCCAATAGCGTCCAGCGACGCGGATACGTCATAGTGTTCGGCGAGGAAATTCGCGGCCCGGGGAACCTGCGCCTCGAGCGGCACGGCAACGCACGATAGCAAGATCAGCGTAAAGAAGAAAAATGTGGCGCAAGCTCTTCGGAGAAGGGCCATCGGACCCCTTTCAATGTTTTCAATTCTGCACCAATGTACACCTATAAGATACCAAACCCATCACTTCGCGTTGCTTGGGACCGTGTTCAACAGCTTTCGAATCTCATCCGCTGCTCTTTCGATAGCGCCCGGCGGCCCCAGGAGCCTTTGCACCTCTTCCAGCCCACGCAGCATTTCTTCCACTCGCTGCCTGCCTTCTTTCGACGGAGAGAGCAGGTTTCCCGCTTCCGTGGCGACTCGCTGGGGCGTGAACTCTTGCTGGATCAATTCAGGCACGACCGCGCGGCCGGCGATCAAATTTACCATGCTTAGAAACTTGGTCCTCACCAGCGGTTTTGCCAGCCGAGCTGTGAGCGGAGAGAGCCGGTAAACAACAATCATCGGTTTCCCGAGCAGCGCTGTTTCTACAGTGGCTGTGCCGCTGGAAACAATCGCCAGGTCCGCGGCGGCCAGGGCGTTATAGGTGTCTCCGTCAATAAATTTGACCTGCCACTGTGGTGGAAACATGGCCTTCAGTTTCTTCGAGTCCAGCCCAGGTGCCACCGCAACGACAACGCCATAACCGCCCGGCATGATCCTTTCGATCTCCACCAGCGCTTCCACAAGCACCGGTACATGGTGCGTGATTTCTCCGCGCCGGCTGCCCGGAAGGATGGTGATGACGGGGTCCCCGTGTTCGAGACCGTATTTTTTGCAGAAAAATTCCCGCGTCATGGTCGGTTTCACGTTCCCCACCAGCGGATGGCCGATGAATTTCACGGGCACACCGGCATCGGCGTAAAACTTTTCTTCGAAATGAAAAATACACAGCGCCTGCGCAAATCGCCGCCGCACCAAGTTCACACGCCACGGCCGCCACGCCCAGAATTGCGGGCAAATGTAATAGACGTTTCGAATGCCCCGGGGGCGCAGCTTGCGCGCCAGCCGCAGATGAAAACCGGGGAAGTCCGTCAGAATCGC
>WNFP01000690.1_pt1 | contig 26023 bp, 26 predicted proteins | sample 5400201 | NCBI WGS metagenome assembly WNFP01 (sample SAMN13153355, study PRJNA577476) | soil metagenome | isolation source: 115 cm saprolite under Madrone tree | place: USA:California | collected 2016-06-14 | reverse complement strand
AATCCCCAGAGCGAGCTTAGCAGGACAAATTCCTGATCTCCGGGGGAGCATGGCGGCGAACAACACTCAAGCTGCGGGTGTGATTCCGCTTTTACGCCAATCCAAGCTGCGGTTTCTGTTTCTATCCGCTGTAATCGTTATCCCTTGCATGTGGCGGCCGCGGATCGAGGCAGGGGACCTTGCGAGCCATGTGTATAACGCCTGGCTTGCGCAATTGATTGAAAAGGGACAAGCACCGGGGCTGTACATCGCGACGCAGTGGAACAATATCTTGTTTGATGTCCTGGTGTTGCGAACGGCCAATCTTTTCGGGCTTGGCGTGGCGCAAAAGGTCGTCGTGTCCATTTGCGTGCTGGTTTTCTTCTGGGGAGTTTTCGCGTTCATTCGAACGCTCACTAATCAGCTTCCCTGGCTTCTCCTCCCGTGCATCGCCGTGCTGGCTTACGGGTATTCATTTAGCATGGGCTTCATGAACTACTACTTGTCGCTGGGACTCGCGTGCTTCGGACTGGCGATCGGATTTCGCGCGCGGCGATTTGAATGGGTGGCTGTCGCGGCGCTTGCTGTAATAGCATTGCTCGCGCACCCGATTGGATTCCTGTGGCTGGTTGGCACGCTTGCCTATATCAAGCTCAAAGCGAGATTGCCTGCATGGTGGACGTTGGTGCTTCCGCTCGCGGCGGTGAGCGCTTTTAGCGCGGTTTGCTGGTATGCAGCGCATCGGCCTTCGCTTTTTGCGGATTGGGATCGCGGACCATTCTATTTGTATAACGGCGCGGATCAGCTGGCGCTTTACGGAAAGCGCTATTTTGTTTTGGCTGGGGCGGTGTTCTTTTTCGGCGTTGTTTGCGTGGCGATGGGTTTCTATGCGCAGCGTCGCGAAGGCATTGGCTGGAAACAGTTTGAATTGCCGTTGGAATTGTACCTGGTGACTTTCTGCGCTACAGCGCTGTTGCCTGAGAATCTGCGGCCGTCTGTTTATGGCGGGTGGATCGGGGTGCTGGGTTCGCGGCTAACGACGATTTCCGCGATCTTTGGACTTTGGTTTTTAGGGTCGCTGAAGCCGCGGAAGTGGCATTTTGCTGGCCTCGGCTTTTGCGCTGTAGTGTTCTTTGCGTTTCTATATCAGGACACGGGCTGGTTGAACCAGCTGGAAGCGAACGCGGAAAGGTTAGTGGAGAATCTGCCTGCGGGAACGCGAGTAATTGTCACGGCGCGAGCCCCGGCGGACTCGCGGATTGCGTTCATCGGCCATGCGGTTGAGCGGGCCTGCATCGGGCACTGCTTCAGCTATGCGAATTACGAGCCGGCGTCGGGGGAATTCCGCGTGCGCGTTCGAAAGGGAAGCCCGGTGGTGACAGCCTCGACCGATGATGCCGAGGACATGGCTTCAGGAGAGTATGCGGTGGATGATACCGACCTTCCGTTGAAGCAGATCTATCAATGTGACGAGAAGGATCTGACGAAACTGTGCATTCGCGATCTGGTAGCCGGGGAAACCAACGGACAAATGGGATTCAAACCGGCCGGTCGCTAATACCGGAGCCGAGAAGGAAACAGGCAGGGTCTCCACCGAATTTGTGATAAGTTTCTTCCGCCCAAACCCTGCGTTTCTTGAGAAAGAAGGAAGTGGAGATTTTCCCGTGCGCAGAATTGCATCGATCCTCACTGCGGCCGTATGCCTCGCCGGCGCTATCGTGGCGCAAGTTCCGCCCAAGAGTGCATGGGTGCCGCTATTCAATGGGAACGATTTGACGGGGTGGAAAAACAATGGGGAAGAGAAGTGGGTGGTGGAGCAATGTACGATCCTGTGCGAAAGCGCCGCCAACAGGTACGGCTACCTGACGACGGAGAAAACATATCGTGACTTTGACTTGCGATTGAGCTTCAAGGGTGAGGCCGCGGGCAACAGTGGTGTGTTTTTGCATTCGCACATCATCGGAATTAACCCGCAACACGGGCCGGACATCGAGGGGATGCAGGTCGAGGTGGACCCAAGCGTCGGGAAGCATACGGGCGGGCTATATGAAAGCGCCGGGCGCGGATGGCTGAAGATGCCGACGGCGGAAGGCGAGCAGGCGTTGAGACCCGGCGAGTGGAATGAGCTTGAAGTGTCCATGCAGGGCAATCACATCGTGACGCAGCTCAATGGAGTGAAGATCGTGGACTATACCGACGCGGCGCCAAAATTCACCGATGGCGTGATAGGCCTGCAGATTCACACCGGTGGAGGAGTGAAGATGAGGTGGAAGGATATTCTCATCCAAGAGAAGTAGGGGGCCATTTATCGCGGTCTGCCGGAAGTTGCCATAGAGAGTTCGGTTGTTTCTTGGGTCGAAGGAAAATGCTTAACACGGCGTTCACATAAAGCAGCGTCACAGAAGACACGAAGCGGACACAAGACTGAAGGGCCGGATCCCAGGGACATTCACATGATCAAACAAAACCGCAGGGTGTTTCTTGAAATTTCCGCGGGAGCGCTCGCGGCTGGGCTGGGATCGAGGGTTGCAGCCGCGCCGAGTGGTGTTGGTGAAGATCAATTGGCAGGCAACCACGGCGCAGAACCGCTTGCGACTGCGATACCAGCCAACGAGGGCACGAGGCCGCTGCGCCTCGGGTTGATTCTCGGGATCGGCAAGGACCCTGATGCCGCGATGGCCAAGGTTCACGAACTCGGGTTGCCAACATGCCAGGTGTTCGTGACCGAGATCGAGCCGCAACTTGTGGGGCGCCTGCGCGGGGCGCTTGATAAATACAAGATTGAAGCAACTTCTCTCGTTGTTGGCGGACCGGGGAAGGAAGTGTGGGACTTCTACGAGGGGCCGCTGACAATTGGATTGGTGCCGCGCGAGACGCGGGAGGCGCGCATCGCGCACATCAAAAAGGCGTCAGACTTCGCCAAACAGTGCGGCATTGAAGCCGTTCAAACGCACTGCGGATTCATCCCCGAGAATCCCAACGACCCGGTGTATAAGGAAACGGTTGCAGCGATGCGCGAGGCAGCGGGATACTGCAGACGCAACGGCCAGAATTTCCGTTACGAAACCGGTCAGGAGACACCAATCACGCTTGTCCGCGCCATTGAGGACGTGGGACTGGACAATCAGGGCGTGAATTTTGATCTTGCTAACCTGATTCTGTATGGCAAGGCGAATCCAGTGGATGCCATCGAATTGCTTGGCCCGTATGTCCAGGGGATTCATGCGAAAGATGGACTTTGGCCGACGAACCCCAAGGAGTTGGGACAGGAAGTTCCCATTGGCAAAGGTAAAGTGGATTTCGCGCGGCTCATCGGCCGGTTGAAGGAGCTGAACTATCGCGGCGCGGTAACGATCGAGCGGGAGATTTCCGGTGCGCAGCAGATGGAAGATGTGCGCGCGGCAAAGGCTTATCTGGAAAAGCTGATCCGATAGTTGCCGCCGTGAGCGAGCACTGCACAGGACGAGGAGGATGGAGGAGCTATGTCGGGAGGCACGAAGAAGGGGACGAATGGCGTGGACAAAGTGGACCGCCGGAAATTTCTCGGCGTTGCGGCTGCGACTGCGGGAATCATGTTCATCAAACCAGAACTAGTGCGAGGGACGGCCGCTAACTCCACGGTGCGCGTCGGCTTGCTAGGATGCGGAGGGCGAGGCACCGAAGATGCGACGAATATGATTGACACGGGCGGGGCGCGCGTGGTGGCGCTAGGTGATTTGTTTCAAGACCAACTGGATAAGGCACGGGACGCCTTCAACAGGATCCAGCAGGCCAAAGCCTACCCGGCGCTGGACGTGTCTCAATTGTTCGTGGGACCGGATGCGTTTCATAAGATGGCCGCTTCAAAGGAAGTGGACGCCATCGTCATCGCCACGCCGCCGTACTATCACCCGCAGCATTTGGAGGCAGTGGTCGCCGCTGGGAAGCACGTCTACCTCGAAAAGCCGGTGGCCGTGGATGTGCCCGGGGCAGTGAAGGTCATCGAAATCGGGAAACGCGCGGAAGGGAAGCTGAGCCTCGACGTGGGATTCCAGATTCGCGATTGCCCTCCCTTCGTGGAATTGGTAAAGCGCATCCATGACGGGGCGCTGGGCAAAATCTTTTGCGGCGAATCCCACTACTTCTCAGGCTACATTGACCGGCCGGCGTGGCCGGATGCCTCGCAAACGGAGCGCCGGCTTCGCAATTGGGTGTACGACCGGGTGCTCTCGGGGGACATTATCGTGGAGCAGAACATTCACGTAATTGATATTTGCAACTGGGTGTTGAAGGCGCATCCACTGAAAGCTTCGGCAAGCGGCGGGCGGCAAGGGCGTCCGCAAGACGGAGACGCCTATGGAAATTACAACGTGCTGTTTCATTATCCGGAGGGAGTCGACGTCACGTTCAGTTCCACGCAGATTGCCAAAGGCTGGTGGGAAGTTACGGAACGGTTCTTCGGAACCAGAGGCACGTCGCAGTCTCCTTATACCGGGCCGCTGGGGATTTGGGGAGAGGAGTCGTGGCAGGCGGAGGGCTCGCTCGCGAAAGACACAGGGCAGACGGCGTTTTCCGCGACGGGCAAGTTCACTTCAAACCTGGAATTTGCGGACCGGGAGAAGAAGAAGGCGTTTGTGGGCAGTATTGTCAGCGGACAGTTTCACAATCAGGCGGACAAGGGAGCTGAATCCGCTCTTTCGTGCATGATGGCGCGCACGGCGGCGTATACGGGACGGGAAATCACATGGGAAGAGACGCTGAAGTCCACCGAGAAGTGGGACGCGAAGATTGACTTGAATAAGCTGCGTTGAGTTTGCGCTTCTTATTTCCAGCTGCGAAAGAATCCGCGGTGAATAATCCAATTTCGCCAAGCCTTCCGAGGTGCGCATGAACACTCCATCGCGTCGTGAATTTCTGAAATCTACCGCTACGATAGCCTGCTCGACGGGGCTCGGCATTTGTGGTCTAGCGGACCTTGCCACAGCTTCGCCCGCGTCATTCGATTCGCTCGCGTCTCCTCCGCCCGCACTTTTACCGATCAAAAAGGGCCTTGTCATGGACATGCTGCCCGCCAAGCTCGGCTACGCGGACCGCATGAAATTGGCGGGCGATGCTGGATTCGAGGTTGTGCAAGCGCCCACGACGCCGGACCAACATGAGGCAGAGGCGATCAAGAGAGCGGCCGACGCTGCGAACATCCGCGTCGATTCGGTGATGAATATGGGCCACTGGCAGTATCCGCTTTCGTCGGGCGATCCGGCGGTGGTGGAAAAGAGCCTGGCGGGGATGCGCACGTCTCTGCACAACGCCAAACTCTGGGGATCGGACGCCGTGTTATTGGTTCCGGCCGTGGTTAACGCGCAGACTTCGTATCGCGAGGCGTGGAGCCGTTCGCAGGCGCAGATTCGAAAGCTGCTTCCTCTTGCCGAAGAGTTGAAAATCGTAATCGCGATCGAAGAGGTATGGAACAAATTTCTGCTGAGTCCTCTGGAAATGGCTGCGTATATCAAAGAATTCCAGAATCCGTGGATTCAAGCGTGGTTCGACGTGGGAAATGTGGTGTTTTACGGCTACCCGCAGGACTGGATTCGAACGCTGGGGAAGAGCATCGTCAAAGTTCATTTGAAGGACTTCAAGCGCAAGAAAGACGGATACGAGTGGGTGAACCTTGGTGACGGCGACGTAGACTGGGAGGCCGTGCGCGGGGCATTTCGTGAAATTGGCTATGCCGGGAGCGCCATTACGGAGCTTGACGGCGGCGACGAAACCTATCTGCGGGACGTGAGCCGCCGCGTGGACCGGCTGGTTTTAGGGCGCCCGTAAGGGCGCGCGGGAAAGACAAATTGGCTCTTGCACCAGGCCAATATCTGGTAGAATTGGCCGAAGGTGAGAGACAATGCTGCCACTCCATCTCCAGCCACAGAGTCACGTTCCGTTGTACATCCAACTTCGCGATCAATTGCGGGCTCTCGTTCACGCGGGCGATTTGCGCCCGGGTGACCGCATTCCAGCCAGCCGCGAGCTGGCGACCATGCTCGGCGTTCACCGCACGACGGTGGCTAATGCTTACGCTGAACTCGAATCGGAAGGGCTGATTCAAGGACACGTTGGGCGTGGCACCTTCATTAAGGGAAATGGGAACGGATTGAAGATTACGCCGCCAGCGCCCCCAGTGCTGAATGGAAATGGGGGAATCCGGTGGGAGCTGCTCTTCGCCGATGAGCGTGGCGAAGAGGTGCTTAGCCGCCTGACGGCCAATGTGCCTGAAGATGCGCTTTCCTTTGTAATGGCGCGACCGGCGGAGGAATTTTTCCCCGTTGAGGAATTGCAGACCTGCGTGAACGCCGTGCTGAGGCGCGAAGCGGCTGAAGTGTTGAATCTTGGACCGTCGGACGGCTATCCGCCTCTAAAGGAGGCGCTGCTTGAGATGCTGCATCACGACGGCATCCCTGCCAAAGATGAAAACTTGCTGATTACCGATGGGTGCCAGCAATCGTTTGATTTGATCAGTAAAGCGTTTGTGCGTCCGGGCGATTCCGTGATTATGGAGAACCCGACGTATCCGGGGATGGTGGCAATTTTCCACGGCGCGCGAGCGCGATGCCTGAGCGTTCCGGTGCGAACGCAGCCGGAGCCGGGGACGCCGATGGGACTGGACCTGGAGGCGTTGGAGGCAACGCTGGCGGCGAATCGCGTCAAACTCATTTTGCTGACACCGGATTTCCACAATCCGACGGGAACGTCGATGCCGCTGGCATCGCGGCGAAAATTGCTGGAATTGGCCGGACGGCACCAGGTTCCGGTCGTGGAAGATCACATCTACGCGCGTCTGCATACGCGGGAGGAACGGATTCCTTCGCTGAAGCACCTGGACCGATCGAATTTGGTCATTCACATTGATAGCTTTGCAAAAGTGGCGTTCCCGGGGTTGCGGGTGGGGTGGATTGTGGCTCCGGCGGCGGCGATTGAACGATTGCGCGTGGTGAAGCAGACGACGGATTTGCATACGGACCAACTGGCGCAAGCAACGCTGGCGGAATTTCTGCGGCGCGGGCTCTTCAGCAAACACCTCGCCAAGATGCGCAAGGTCTACACTTCGCGTCTGGCGGCATTGGATGAAGCGCTGCGCAAGCACATGCCCGACGGTACGCGTTGGACAAAGCCGGAAGGCGGTATGTGCCTGTGGCTGGAACTGCCCCTGGGATTCGATGCCAGCGAATTGCTGATTCATGTGAAAGAACGCGGGGTGCTGTTTGCGCCGGGGCGGTATTTTTACGTGCAGTCTCCGCTCCCGAACACTTTGCGGCTGGGATTTGCGAGCCTGGATGAAAAACAGATTGCGCGGGGCGTAGCGACTTTGGCGGAACTGCTGAAGATTGAAATGCGCAAGAGGCAGCGTGGAGTTCGGCGGGCGGAGCGCAGCAGGGTGGCGCTGGTTTGAAGAAAAGAAGCAAAGAGGAATGAAGTAACAAAGCAAGGAAAAACCAGTGAGGGCGCGATTTGAGCGAGACGATTACGTTGTCACCGAATCCGGCGAACAAATGTTTTGGGTGCGGCGGAGACAATACCGGGGGGATGAAGCTGACGTTCGAGCAGGACAACGTGAATCGCCGGATTGTGGGACGTTTTGTATTGGGCGAAAGGTACCAGGGTGGCGGAGGATTTGCGCACGGCGGAATTATCGCGACGCTTCTGGATGAGGCTATGGGGAAAGTCTGCCGGTTTCGCGAGGTGCGGGCGGTGACGGCGGAATTGACGGTGGAATACCTGAAGCCGGTCAACGTGCAAAACGAAATTATTGTTGAGGGGCGCGAGACGGAGATGAAGGGAAGAAACATTTTTATGACCGGCGAGATTAGAGATAGCGCCGGCGCAGTTCTGGCGAAGAGCAGAGCGAGATTCGTAGTGATCGCGCAAAAGTGAAATATCAAAGGGGAGTTTTGACGGAGAAACGCCGTCGAGAAATTTCAATAGCGAGAGGAGAAGCGAAATGGACGCGAAGAAGGTAAATGGAAGCGGCGACGGAAGCAAGGGATCGAATGAATGGCGCGTGAAAGTCGGCCTGGCGGAAATGCTCAAGGGCGGCGTGATCATGGACGTCACGAACGCGGAGCAGGCGAAGATCGCGGAGAAAGCTGGGGCGTGCGCAGTGATGGCGCTGGAGCGTGTGCCCTCGGACATTCGCAAAGAGGGCGGAGTGGCGCGCATGGCTTCAATCAAAGTGATCCGCGAGATCATGGCCACGGTGACGATTCCGGTGATGGCAAAAGTGCGCATTGGGCACTTCGCGGAAGCGGAAGTATTGCAAGCGCTGGAAGTGGATTTCATCGACGAGAGCGAAGTGCTCACTCCGGCCGACGAGGAAAATCACATCTGGAAACACGATTACCGTGTGCCGTTTGTTTGTGGCGCGCGCAATCTCGGTGAAGCGCTGAGGCGGATTGCGGAAGGCGCGGCGATGATCCGAACGAAGGGCGAAGCCGGCTCCGGTAACGTAGTGGAAGCGGTGCGGCACATGCGCGCGATTGTCAGCCAGATGAAAAAGTTGACCACCATGCGCGACGACGAATTGATGCGCGAAGCGAAAGAGCTGGGTGCGCCGCTCGATCTGATTCGTCAGATCGCAAAAACCGGCAAGCTGCCGGTGCCGAATTTTTCCGCGGGCGGTATTGCGACTCCAGCGGATGCTGCACTGGTGCGGCGACTGGGTGCGGAAGCGGTGTTCGTCGGGTCGGGTATCTTCAAGTCCAGCGACCCCGAGGTGCGAGCGAAGGCTGTGGTGAAAGCGGCGACGCACTTCGAGGACGCGAAGATTGTGCTCGAAGCTCACGAGGAGTTGGGCGAAGCCATGCGGGGATTGGATGTGCGGCAGATGGAAGAGAAGGACATGTTGTCCACAAGGGGATGGTGAGAAGAGTTGTTGGTTGTTAGTGATTGGTTTTTAGTCGGAGTCGACCTCTCAAAAGAAATCCGCGTAAGGTTTGGATGTGTCTTTGAGCGCGATTCAGGGAATGGGAGCCAGTGAAGTGAAGATTGGAATTTTGGCGGTTCAGGGAGACTTTGAAGCACACGCGGCGATGCTGGAGCGGCTCGGTGCGGAAACGGCGGAGGTGCGCACCGCCGCGCAACTCGAGGGCTGCGACGGGCTGATTCTTCCGGGTGGCGAGAGCACAACGCAACTGCAGTTTTTGCGGGAAGAGGGTTTGGCGGACGCCATCGAGAAATTCGCGAAAGAAGGGGGCGCCATATTCGGGACGTGCGCGGGAGCGATACTGCTCGCCAAGGAAGTGGAAAACCCGAAGCAGGATTCCCTGAAATTGCTGGATATGACGGTGTTGCGAAACGGCTATGGCCGACAGATCGCCAGCGACGTCGTCACCGGCCCGACGAAATTGAAGAAGGAACCGCTGGAGATGGTTTTCATTCGTGGTCCGATCATCGAGCGGGCTGGGCCGGGCTTGCAAGTTCTTGCGGAATACGCAGGGAAGCCGGCGCTGGTGCAACAGGATCAGATTATGGCGGCGACGTTTCATCCGGAATTGACGGACGATACAACCATCCATCGGCACTTCCTCGAATTGGCCGCGGCGAGCATGCGCCACGCAATCACAGTTAAGTAAAATCCTTACGCGATCGTTGGTCGTCTTCCGGTTATTTGCGGATGCTCCGGTCCATCGCGAGGATTCCGATGAATCCGAGGATGGAGAGATTGGGGAGCAGGAGCGGGGCGAAGGGAGGGGCACCGCTGATGAGGTTTTCAAGAAGACTCCCCGCGGGGCCCGTGCAGATCAGCCTCCACGTGCAGGAGAAAGCCGAGGCCCCCGACCAGGATCTGGACAAGCAGAACCCCGCCGTGAGCCAAAGAAAGCCGCGCCCTTCAGGGTGCAGCCTAGTGAAATCAGTACCGCCAGCAACGGCCGCGTCGGGGACGATGGATCCAATCCAAGTAGAAAAGGTGCCTTTTGGTTGCCGTTCTTGGGAATCCCAGCTACGCTTTGATTGTCGGCGCGGGCAACCGGATTGTATCGGACCTGCGCCAGAGCTTCGCGGTGGGGAAAACGCCAAAAGAGAATACTGCTGCTCGAAGGTCCAACCGGACGAGAGTTCTGTTTGTGTGCGTCGGGAATGCTTGCCGGAGCCCCATGGCCGAAGCGATCGCACGATACGACGCCGCAGACGTGATCGAACCCTCCAGCGCGGGGCTCAGTCCGATGGGATCCATTCCGGAACAAACCAAGCAAACGCTGATACTAAATGGATACACCGCGAATGGACTGACTTCCGAAGCGCTCACTCGCCAAGCGGCAGAGGCCGCGGACATCATCATCAACATGACGGGAAGACCAATGGAAGAAACTTTCGGGGAACAGGAAAAAGTCGAGGATTGGATGGTGGAAGATCCATACGGCGACGCGCCAGAGACATATCAAAGAGTGTTTGAAGGCATCAAACGGCGCATCCATCAGCTGGCACTGGGCTTGAGAGAACGGCGAGAGAACAAGACGACGACAAGATAGGAGCTTCGTTGCGGCGCGAAAAAACAAGCGTATCGCAGGAAGATTATCTGAAGGCCATCTGGGAGATGCTGGAAGAAGACCAGATGCCCATCAGCGCGCGGCTGGCCGAGGAGTTGAAAGTGACTCCTCCGGCAGTGACCGCCGCGCTGAAGCGCATGACGCGCGATGGGCACGTGCGCGTGGAACGCAGCGGGCGGATCGAGCTGACGCAAAAGGGCCGCAAACACGCGGAACATCTCGCGTTGAGGCACCAACTCGCGGAGATGCTGCTGACCGAAGTGGTTGGACTGTCCTGGGCGAAGGCTCACGACGAAGCCGAGCGAATGGAGCACGCGATTTCTCCGGAAGTGGAAGCGCTGCTGCTCAAGCGATTCGGAGACAAGAAGAGTTGTCCGCACGGCGTACCGATGCGCGGAGGAATCGCTCAACTTCGCAAGCAGGGCGCGGTGCTGCTCGCGGATTTGCGCGCAAAGGAAGCGGGCGAGATCGTTTGCGTATACGAGAAAGACGCACAATTTCTGGAATTTCTCGAAGGGCTGCGCTTGCGGCCTTCGACGACCGTCGAAGTGCTAAAGCGCGAGTACGATGAGACGATGACACTGCGTTCAAATGGGAAGACGATGCACCTTGGGAAACCTGCCACGAGCCGGATCTGGGTGCGACGCCTCAGTTCGTAGGGGAATGCAGGCGGGATTTTTGACCCCTCCCCACCCGCCTGCTTTTCGCGACCTTACTCGGCCAGGCCAGACCATCGGACGATTCAACATTCGGTTCAATGAGAAATTAAGGCCGACTGAACGGCAGGAGCCAATCAGCCTAACTCTGAAGGCAGGATTCCAGCGCAGCAACTGCCTGACGCATTTTTCGCCGGCGGAGGTTTATGATACTGCCCGCGGCGGACACGTTCCAGATCGTGCGCCTCGAAACTGATCTTGTCGCGCCGCTGCCGGAAATTCGTTTGGTCGCGGACCACAGCGAAACGGAAGAATCCTCGACAGCTGTTCACGGACCAAAACAAGACTGGCAGCCTGCTTAGCGAAAGAGGTTACTTGCGCTCGTCGAGGAGGGATTTCAGGCGGGCGTAGCCGGCGCGGCTGACCGGCAAGCGCGTGCCGTCTGCGAGGATTGCCAGGCGGCTGTCCTTGCCATAAGGCTCGATGCGCACGACGCGCTCGAGGTTCACGATGTAAGAGCGGTGGATGCGCACGAAACTGTCGGGGTCGAGCCCGGCTTCGAGGCCGGCAATCGTTTGCTGCTTGAGATGCTTCTTCCCCAAGCTTGCCAACGCCACGTAGTCGTCCTGGGCCTCTGCATAATCGAGCTTGGCAACGGGAATCAGAGTCACTCTCGTGCCGTCTTTCACGACCAGGCGTTCCAGAAATTGTTGCGGCGGCCGAGCGGCGGCAGCAAGTTCCTGCGCAGCGGGCATTTTCTCCCCCAGCCGGCTCTTCGCTCTTTCCAGGGCAGCTTCAAAGCGTTCGCGGCCAACGGGCTTCAACAAATAATCTACGGCGTGGACTTCGAAAGCACGCATCGCGTACTGGTCGTAGGCGGTCACGAAAATTACCGGCATATCGGTGCCAATCAATTCCAGAACATCGAATCCGGTTAACTTGGGCATTTGCACGTCGAGAAAAATCAAATTCGGCTTGTGCTCGGCGACGGCCTTCACGGCTTCGAGGCCATTGCCGCATTCGGCGGTGACTTCAATCTCCGCATGAGGCTGGAGAAACTCGCGAATTACGTGGCGCGCGAGCTCTTCGTCGTCAACGATGAGCGCTTTCCATCGTGTCTTCTGCGAGGAACTCATGCTTTTTCCTCGCTTTCCGCCGGAAGGGACAAACTGACCTGGAAGAGTTCGCCTTCGGTGCTGACGCGAAGGTTTGCTTCCTTTCCGTAACGGGCTTCGAGACGACGCTGCACGTTTTTCAGCCCCAGGCCGCCCGAACGGCGTGGAGGGGCTTCCGGGTCCCATGAATTCTCGACAAGAATAGCCAGCCGCCCGTTCTGCCGCTGCACGGCCAGACGCACGTCGCCGCCTTCAGGAAGACTGGCGATGCCATGTTTGACGGCGTTCTCGACCAGCGGCTGAAGCAGCAACGGCGGCAGCGAGCACGTCTTCGAGTCTTCTTGTATTTCTTCATGCACTCTCAAACGCGCCCCAAAGCGAACTTTTTCAATGGCCATGTATTTTTGCAACAGCTCCAACTCTTCGGACAGGTGCACGGATGCCTTCTCACCCAGGCCCAGCGTCAGCCGCAAGAAGTCCCCGAGGAGAACGCACATATCGCGCGCACGAGCCGGATCAATGCTGGTTAATGCGCTGATGGAATTCAGACTATTGAAGAGGAAATGCGGATTGATCTGGGCTTTCAGGGCTTTCAACTCAGCGTCGCGCGCCTGAATGCTGGTCTCCAGGGCACGGGCTTCGAGCTCGTGAGTGGCTTCCTGCGCGAGGGAAACGTAATGAAACGAAACCGCCAGCAGGTAGAAGACGCACCCTGCGCCATAGACAATGGCGGTTCTTTCCGCAAATCGCACTTCAATGCCTTGCAGGGATGGAACGAAGGATAAAGCGTGGGCAAGCAGTTTTCCAGCGCCGAGCCACAGCAGACTAAGAACTTGCGCGGCGACGACATGCGTCCCCAGAAGTCTCCAGATCACCGTTCGTTGAATGGGGGCGACGCGGCACGAATACCAGGCCGGCAGGGAAATCAGTTCGCCTACGGACGCCAGCCCAAACCCGAGAAGTCCTGCCTGAAGCCATGTCAGTCCGACTGTCGACTGCAGGATGAAGGCAAGGATCGCGGCAATAGGCAGAGCAGCAACTTTGTAAATTCGGTGCTGGTTCTTAAGTGCGGTGTTGAGATTCATGGAGGCGCGTCAGTTCTTGATTTCAACGCCACCGAACATGACTGCACCGGTAAGGATGAGAACCTTGCGGCGAGGATCGCTGATGTCCGCGGTGCGGCTGACGCGAGTCTTGTCCGCGATGCCTCCAAAAATCGGTGTCCCGCGAAACGCCACCTGCCAGGTATCCGGGACGCGAAGTTCAACGCCGCCGAAGATTGCGTTGATTTCCAGTGTGGCTTCATCGGCCTGCATGTTTGCATCGGTCAGGTCGATCTCGACCCCGCCAAAGATGGCGTTGAGGTGCCCACCTTTGAAATCCTGGCTTGTTACTCTCCGTTCGATCCCTCCAAAAATGGCAGATTCGTCGAGCGTGGTCCGCGGATCGCCGCCGGTGGGAGCAGAGGAAGGCCTGCGTCTCGCCTCGAAGGCGCCCCACATCAACATGAGTCCCGTAGCGATCAATAGGACGGGCCAGATGTCGTTCCAACGAAAGTGCCCGATACCCAGTTCGTTGAGTTGAAAGAGGACGCCCCCGGTGATGAGCAAAATGCCCCAAAGGCGATGTTCGCGCCTCATGAAGTTGGGGATTCCGGCGCAAATCAGCAGGAGGGGCCAGAAACGCCACAGTCTGTCGACCGAGAGAATGCCCATGTGGTCAAGAAGCAGAGCGACTCCGCCAAGAACCAGAAATGCGCCCCAGAAGAGGCCGCTCGTACCCCGGCCTCCAAGGTGAATGCCCACCGCGATCGGTTTGCGAGTCCTTCCGGCGCTGGCGTCAGACGAGTTCACACTCGCGTGAATGTCACTGTGAATCTTGTCGTGCAGGTCATCGCCGAATTTCTTTGCATCAAAATTTTTCTCGTCGCTCACAAGCTTCTCCTGTCGGCGCCCCAATGGCCTGCTTGCCTAAATCCGCTCATCGACGGCCACCTATAGCCCGATGTTCGCCATCGTTACTGCGTGCTGCGAAAGGGCCCCCAAAAACGTCGCGAAGCAACGTTAGGCCAGCGAGGATCAACATCAGTGGCCAGCATGATACCAAGATCTGGCGGAGAGCCGACAGAAACGCATCATGGTTGAAGGTATAGGCCTGCACGGCATTCAATCCCGCCAGGCCGAGTGTGGCGAGCAATCCGGGTGTTCTCTCTGGAGTGCCGAGCATGCTGGTGATCTGTGCGGCGGCTCCGTCCAGATTGACGAACAGCAGAAGCAGCCCCAGGGCGAAGATGGCTGCCCCCAATGTGGGCTTCAGGCTCCGAGAGGACGTGCGCCGGGTTGTCATGTCTTCCTCCTGCAGGGCGAATTACTTGCCCCAAAGCGAGAATAGGGGCCCCGCCAGAGGTATGCACCCAGGATTCGGCCAAGAGTGGCAATTTACCGGCAAACGGCGGGCTTCGGAGGGGCAGTAGCGACCACCGGTCAACTGATTCAGGCCCGCCTCATATGAGGGCTTGCAAATTGAACGAATTCGCACTAGCTTAGGCGGCACGCGTTGGGACATCTGCCTGCGAACTCTTGTCCTTGAGTTGCCAGGAGATCCGGAAGGGCCGATTTCATGGGTAGAGCTGTCGGCAAGAATGCTGAGCGGTGGCGCTGGCTGGTGTACGTTGCGCTTGCTCTTGTTGGCGCATTGCTGACGTTTGTAGGGGCGCGGGCACAGCAAAAAGCAACGGATGACGCCACGTTTCGCAAGTTGGTCGACAGTTTGTGTGCGGCGTGGAGCACGGGAACGGCGGAGGCTCCGGCGAAGTTCTATGCGAAGGACAATAGCCTCGTTTTCTACGATGTAGCACCTTTCGCCTACCACGGGTGGAAGGAGTATCACGATGGAGTGCAGAAGGAGTTTCTGGATGGAGCCTCGGAGATCAAGCTGACGGCAGGGAAGGATCTGCGGGTGACCCGCCGCGGGATGATCGCCTGGACGATTGTGCCGATGCATTTGATGGAAAAATCAAAGAACGGTAAGACTACTGAAATGGACCTACGCTACACCGGGATATGGGAGAAGCGCGGCGCCAACTGGGTGATCGTGCACGACCATCTTTCGGCGCCGGCGGCCGAAAATTAGAGTCTTGACCACGAGGGCTGGGCGATTCGCCCATTGCGCAAGAATATGTTCAAGACAGTGCAGTATTACTGGAATGCAGCTCGCGGCTATAGATTCAACCCCTGGAAGAGTCCGTACATTCGCTGGCGCTTTGAGACGTTCCTCGGAAAAGAAGCTGCCAATCTGACTCCGAGCAAGTTCTTTCACCTTGCCTGGAAGTATCGCGACCACATGGAGCGCTTTGTGGATTGGGCCGCGGAAAGACAGCGGTTCCAGCGCCGTCGCCACGCCTGAGTTTCGAACACATTCCCAGAACAAAAACTCGATGACTGGCGCGCACCTCCCTGCCCAGCGGTATAATGTTGTTTGAGAGGAGGGTCCGTGGACGAGCTGAAGATCCTCCAGAAGACAGATCACTTGCACGAAGCGCGCTGGTGGGAAGCAGAGCCCGAAGGACGCGTCCACTGCTATCTCTGCCCGCGGCACTGCCACATCCACCCCGGTCAGGCGGGATTCTGCTTCATTCGCATCAATCAAGAGGGAAAACTCTATAGCCTGGGATACGGCGCGCCTGCCGCCCTGCAAGTGGATCCCATCGAAAAGAAGCCGCTGAATCATTTTCTACCGGGTACGCGCGTCTTCAGCATGGGCACGGCAGGCTGCAACATGGGCTGCTTCTTCTGTCAGAACTGGGACATTTCAAAATCGCGCTCCGACCAGGTGCATTCGCAGCACCTACCGCCGGAAGACGTGCCGCTGCTGGCTTTGAAATACGGTTGCGACTCCATCGCATTCACTTACAACGAGCCGACCATCTGGGGCGAATACATCATCGATATTTGCAAGGCCGCGAAGCAATACGGCTTGAAGACGGTGATGGTCACCAACGGCTATATCACCTACGACGCCTTCCACGAGATCTACGACCACATTGACGCGGCCAACGTGGACCTCAAGGCCTTCACTGAGAATTTCTACGGGAAGATCACGCTCACGCACCTTCAGCCGGTGCTGGAGACGCTCGAGTGGCTGAGGAAGGAAACGAAGGTCTGGTTTGAGATCACCAACCTGATGATTCCGACGTTGAATGACGATCCGGCGGAAACGCGCAAGCTGGCCGAATGGATTCTGGGTCATCTGGGACCAGACGTGCCGCTGCATTTCACGGCGTTTCATCCGGACTTTAAGTTGCAGGACAAGCCGCGCACGCCGGCGGCAACGCTCGATCGTGCGCGGCAAATCGCACTCGACGCGGGACTGCGCTACGTCTACGAAGGGAATATCTACAGCGATGGCGCGAACACGTACTGTCCGCTGTGCACCGATCTGCTGATTCACCGATCGTGGCACGACGTTCAGAAAAACCGCATAACGAACGGCGCTTGCCCCGGGTGCGGTTTCTCGGTTGCCGGCGTTTGGAGCAACGGCGCGAAAGGGAATCGCGACCTCGGTAAACGGATAGCGTCCACGGCAAAATATGGCGGCTTGAATCTGTAGTTTGCGCGGTTAGCGCGGATGGAACGCGTAGAAACCCGGGCCAACTCGCATGCCGTGATGCCACGCCACTGGAAACGCCCACCAGATCAAAGTGCCTAGAATGCCTTGCCCAACAGCGAGCGGAATAATATTGCGTTCACGCACGAAGCGCCATGCCATGGCGGTTCCACCGATGAACGTAACCGGAACCAGCACGGGATTGGGCCAGTGCAGCGCCGCAAAAATGGTGCCGGCGAGCAGGGAAGCCGCGGCACGACTGGTCGTTACTTCGAGCAATCGATTTGTCAGGTAGGAATTCAGGCCCACCTGTTGGAGCAGACAAAACGCCATATACCCAACGAAATGCCTGGGGACGAAGAGGTGGTGCACAGGACGAAGGAGAGCACCCAGGAGGATTCCCGCAACGCACAATCCGGCGATGCAGGGAGCGAAAACAAACGCAGAGCGTTTTGCCGCCGACCACAAGTTGTCGGCGCGCCATCCCATGGTTTTCGGAGTATCGCCGTGGCCCAGGAAGCTGGCAAGCATCCAAACGGGGAAGACCATCCACGAAAAAAAGTGGCTAGCCTGGAGCTGCCAGATATACCAGGAAACAAAGGCAGAGAAGGCCAGCGTTTCAACGAGGCTCAGCCAACGAAGGGTTGACGATTTCATCGAAGGCTAATGCGCTTGTTGCCCCTCGTCCGGGTTACTGAGGTCAAGAAGTTGCAGCGCACTCTCGAACAGATGATCGATTTCCTTTTCACTCACTTCGTGCGGAGCCAGCAGTTGCTTCAGGTCGAAGTCCGGGAAGCCTCGATTCGTAACACGGGCGGGCAAAAGCTCGCGCAGACGGCGGGAATCCACCGAGCCCATATCGCGAATTTCCTCAAACACCACACGGTGCAACGGATCTTCAAACACGCCGGGGTCGAGCAACTTGCAGATCTCCAGCCGCGTCCCGCTCTTGATCAGCACCGAGCAAAGAAACCTCAGCGTATTTTTCTGAAGCTGGAATCTGGCATCCCCATCATGAACAAACATCCGGCTGCTCTCTCGTGCGCATCAAGCGCAAGAAACTCACAGTAAATGAGATGATACTAAGGATTGCGAGGTTGTTTTCGGAGGGGAAACGGATGGGAGAGAAGCATCGTGTCGTCATTCTCGGCGGCGGGTTCGGCGGACTGGCTGCAGCGCAAAAATTGAAGCGCGCGCAGCTCGAAGTGACCTTGATTGACCGGCGAAATTTTCATCTTTTTCAACCACTGCTTTATCAGGTGGCTACCGGTTCGCTGTCCCCCGGGGAAATTGCAGCTCCGTTGCGTGGTGTTCTGAGCCGTCAGAAAAACACCTGCGTACTCATGGGCGCGGCCGTGGACGTCGACCCGCGTGCAAAACGGGTTATCTTGAGCGACGGTGGTGCGTTCGATTACGACTCTCTCATTGTGGCCACGGGAACTCAGACTTCCTACTACGGCAATGACTCCTGGCGCGAGTGGGCGCCGAGCCTGAAGTCCGTCGAAGAAGCGACCGCGATCCGCCACAAGATTCTCTATGCGTTCGAACGCGCCGAGCGAGCCGTCACGCCGGAAGAAGCGCGCGCCTGGCTCACGTTCGTCATTGTAGGGGCCGGCGCCACGGGGCTCGAACTTGCCGGAGCGCTTGGGGAAATCGCTCGCGAGACGCTGCGGCACGATTTTCGAAGGATTGATCCACAAAAGGCGCGCATCATTTTGATGGAAGGCGCCCCAAGAGTCCTAACTCCGTTTCCCGAGGACCTGTCTGCCAAAGCAGAAGAGCTAGTTACGCGCCTGGGCGTGGAAGTCATCAAGGGCGTGATGGTAACCAACATCGACGCGAGCGGGGTAGTGTTCAAGCGCGGGGATTCAACGGAGAGGCTGGGGGCGAAGACCGTGCTCTGGGCCGGCGGCGTCACGGCTACGCCGTTTGGCAGAAAACTTGCCGAGCGCACCAAGTCCGAATCGGATCGCAACGGCCGCATCAAAGTAAATCGCGACCTGACCACCCCCGATTTCCCGGACATTTTCATTATTGGTGATCTGGCTCACGCTCTTGATGAGAAGGGAAATCCGCTGCCCGGCGTGGCGCAAGTCGCGATGCAGGGCGGCGCCTATGCTGCCAAAGTCATCCGTGCCCGCTTGGAAGGCAAGCCTGCGCCTCGACCATTCCACTATTTCAACAAAGGTGAGATGGCAGTCATTGGCCGCGCCGCCGCTGTAGCCAATATTTTTGGCATCCACGTTTCCGGTCTGCTCGCCTGGCTGATGTGGCTCTTCATCCACCTGATCTACATCGTCGAGTTTCAAAGCCGCGTCGTCGTTTTCATTCAGTGGGGATTCGAATATCTCACGTTCAGCCGCGGCGCCCGCCTGATCACCGGCGAAGCGGCCACCGATTCGCCCGGCCAAGCGGATTCGAAAGTCAAAGACAGCAGCGCGCTTCCGTAAATGCACCGGCGAGAATTGACATCGCTACGCCGGTAATGGAAGATGTCGCGGGCTAGCGGATGATTTGAACTCTCCGTCCCGGCCCAGTCACGTTTCATGATTTCAGCGCTAAGTTAACAAACCAACTAAGCCGGAGGTTGTCCGTGTTCCTCATTCGCAACTGGAAGCTCTGTTTTGCTTCGATACTGGTCCTTGCGTGCGCGGTGTCGGGAAATGCACAGCAACCCGACGATGAGGAGGAGCAAAGCCAGTTCCGCTTCCGCTTCGTCGGTCCAAGAGTGGGGAATCGCATCGCGGCAGTTGCGGGCGTTCCGGGAGATCCAAGCACGTACTACGCCGGCGCGGCCTCTGGCGGCGTTTGGAAATCGACCGATGGCGGCAATCGTTGGACGCCAATATTTGACAAGCAGCCTGCTGCGGCTATCGGTTCCCTAGCCGTCGCGCCGTCTGACCCCAGTGTCGTGTGGGCGGGAACTGGTGAAGCGTGGGTAATTCGCGATAGCGACGTGATGGGCAACGGAATTTACAAGTCCACCGACGCGGGCAAGACCTGGACCAACATGGGACTGCCGGAGTCTGGACGAATCGGCCACATCGTCGTGCATCCAACAAATCCGGATATCGTTTTTGCCTGCGTGCTTGGCCGCGCCACTGGACCTCAACAGGACCGTGGAGTCTTTCGTACCACCGATGGCGGCCTGCATTGGGAGCGTGTCCTCTTTTCCGGAGAAAATGTAGGATGCTCCGGGCTTTCCATGGACGCGCACAACGCGCGCACGCTATTTGCCGGAATGTGGCAAGTGGAAATGCACACCTGGGGCGAATTCAGCGGCGGACCCGGGAGCGGAATCTACGTCTCTCGCGACGGCGGAACGAAGTGGACGCGCATTGAAGAGCACGGCTTACCACGTGCGCCCGTTGGTAAGATCGACGTCGCCGTCGCCCCCACAAACTCGAAGCGCGTCTTCGCCTTGATTCAAACCAAGGATCAGGGCGCGGTCTGGAGGTCCGACGACGCCGGCGCACACTGGAAGGCGATCAATTTCCAGAGAGCTTTGATTGGACGCGCCGGTTATTACATTCGAATCGCAGTTTCGACAGGAACCGACAACGAAGTCTACGTCGCCAACAGCTCGTTCCATCAATCGCTCGATGGCGGGCAGAATTTCCAGGAAGTCCGCTGGGGCGGCGACACTCACGACATCTGGATCGATCCCGCCAATCCCGATCGCTTTGTAATCACCGATGACGCCGGCATGAACATCACCACCGTTCACGGCCGCGGGTTCCATCGCGTTACGCTGCCGATCGGCCAGATGTACCACGTCGACGTAGACAACCAGGTCCCCTACTATTTCTACAGCAACATGCAGGACGACGGAAACATGCGCGGTCCTAGCGTGCCCGTTGATTCGCAGGAGACTGGGTGGGATCGCCGCATGGGCGGTTGCGAATCCGGCTTCACCGTTCCCGATTTGGCCGATCCCAATGTCGTTTGGGCCACTTGCTACGGCAACAAGGTTACCCGTTGGGACGCTCGTCATAAACACGCGCGGTCCGTCAGCCCGTGGCTGCACACTCTGGATTCACCGCCAAACGCCATAAAATACCGGTGCCATTGGACGGCGCCGCTCGCCGTTGATCCCTTCGACCACAACACTGTCTATTACGGCTGCCAGGTCATTTTCAAAACGGCAAACGCCGGTCAAAGCTGGGCGGTCACCAGTCCCGATTTGTCCACGCAAGATCCCAGCCACATTGTTCCTTCGGGAGGAATCGTCGGCGATAACCTCGGCCAATTTTATGGCGAAGTTGTGTTCGCCATCGCGCCTTCGAAAATTCAGAAGGGTTTGATCTGGGCAGGAACGAATGACGGTCAGGTCTGGTACACCAAGGATGGCGGTGCGAATTGGACAAATGTAACGAAGAATATTTCCGGGCTGCCACCCCTGGGGACGATCACGAGTATCACTCCTTCGACTTTTGATCCCGCCACGGCTTACATCAGCGCGGATTTTCACCTCGTGGACAACCGCGATCCGTTCATCTACAAGACTACGGACTTTGGCAAATCCTGGAAACCGGTCGCGGGAAATCTTCCGAAACATCCCCTCTCCTATGTCCGCACCATCACGGAAGACCCCAACTGTCAGGGGCTACTCTTTGCCGGAACGGGAAACGGACTCTATTACTCGCTCGATGATGGCGCGCACTGGGCGGCATTGGATTCCGGGCTGCCCCACGCTCCGGTCACCTGGGCCGTGGTGCAAAAGGAATTTCACGATTTGGTGATCTCCACCTATGGGCGCGGACTCTACATTCTTGACGACATCACCCCGCTTGAGCAGCTCGCCAAAAGCCACTCCGATGCGGCCGCCGTTCTCTTCGCGCCACGTTCGACCTACCGCTTTACTCGTGGCGGCCAGGCCCATTTGACCTTTTCTTTGAAATCGGCGCCCAAGGACCCCATTGAAATCGAAATCCTGAACGCCGACGGGAAAGTGATCCGCAAACTCAAGGCCAAGACCCGCGCCGGAATGAACCGCGCAAAATGGGATTTGCGCTACGAGCCGCCCCGCTTGGTCGCGCTTCGTACCGCCGCCCCGGAAAATTCCCACATCTGGAACGAGCCGCGTTTCCGCGACTCCGACTCCCGTCCCATCACGCACTGGGGAGCGAAGCCCGCCGAAGTCGGCCCGATCGTCGCGCCCGGCGTCTATAGTGTGCGCCTCAAGGTTGAAGGACAGACCTACACCCAACCCATCACCGTTCTCCGCGATCCCCGATCCCCGGGTTCAGAGGCGGACATCGCCGCGTCCGTAAAAACCCTGCTCCGGATTAGCGACGACATTACCAGCGTTTCCGCCACCGTCAACCAGATCGAGTGGCTGCGGAGGCAGCTTGAAGTCATCGAAACTATGCTGCGTCCGCCCAAAAAGAAGGAAAAAGAGAAGCCACCCGTCATGGACGAGGAAGAGGACTTCCCGGAACCGGAGCCAGCGGCAGAAGAAGCTCCGGACAGTCCCGAGGCAAAACGCAAAGCTGAGCTTCTCAAGACAGTGGAAGCGCTGGACAAAAAACTACAGGCCATCGAATACAAGCTGGTTTCACCAGCGCTCGTCAACAGCGATGACAAATACTTCGTCGAGCCTTACCGCGCCTATCTCAATCTTATTTGGCTCAATGCCGAAGTAGGAACGGGCGGCGGCGATATGGCCGGCGGCGCGGATTTTCCACCCACCGACACGGAGCTGGATACTCTTCGCGCAATCGAGACGGAGATGACCGACGCTACTGCGGAATTCCAGAAGCTCCTGAAGGACGATCTTCCCGCCTTCAACCGCGTTCTCGGCGATAACAATGTTTCACTGGTAGTGGCCGCGGCGGGCGTGGAGCCGGATCAACGGGGACGGAATTGAATGGCGGAAGGCAGACGAGTGAAGATGCGCGAAAACGCGATTACCTCACGAGGGCGACTGGCGAAACGTACTGCCCTTTGCGTGGCAGCACTGTTTCTCTTCATTCTATGGAATCCCACGGCTGGTCCTCAATCCACTCCTCCAGACCCGGCAATCGAGCGTGGACACAAACAGTTCGGGCAGTCTTGTGGCTTCTGTCACGGCCCCGATGCCACCGGCGCTCGGGGGCCGGACCTGGTCCGTTCGCCGCTGGTAGCGCATGACGTGAAGGGTGACAAAATCGGCGAAGTCATTCGTCTCGGCCGCCCCGATAAAGGCATGCCGGCGATGCCTCTCACCGACGAACAGGTCGTCGACATTGCCGCGTTTCTGCATGCGCGAGCGGCCGAAGCACTCCATTCGGCGCACGTCCCCAACGAATATCCTGTCGAAAAGCTCCTCACTGGCAATCCAGAGGCCGGGAAGGTTTTTTTCAATGGAGCCGGAGGCTGCAAAGGCTGTCATTCCGCCACGGGCGATCTGGCCGCAATCGCAACGAAATATTCCCCCATCGATCTTCAAGCACGAATGCTTTATCCCGGAGGCAAGCACACCACCGTCGTCGTGACTCTCGCTTCCGGCGAGCAGATCAAGGGGCCATTGGCGCATTCAGATGATTTTGTGATTGCCCTGCGCGACGCCTCTGGCTGGTATCGATCGTTTTCGCGCGACCGCGTGAAAGTCGAATTACAGGATCCCCTGGCGGCACATCGCGACCTGCTTGAGAAAATCACCGCGGGAGATATGCACAACCTCTTTGCCTATTTGGAGGCTTTGAAATAAGAAATCGAAGAGTTGCAAGATCGAAAGAATGGAGTGGGAATGTTTTCTCAGCTTCGTCAATGGATCGAAAGGAAGTCTGCTGGTAAGAATGGCTTGAAGGGAGCTCCGCGCTTTGCGCCGCGCAACCGAGTCGCCGCAATCAGCTTGCTCCTATTCGCGCTTGGTCTGCTCGCACCGTTGGTCACCGCGCAAGGCCTCGACCCTGCGGCCTTGCTCAAGCCCGCGACCGATACCTGGCCGACCTACAACGGCGACTATTCCGGCAAGCGCTTCAGCCCGCTCGACCAGATCAACGCCGGAAACGTCGGCTCACTTACGCTCGCCTGGGCTTTCCGCCCGCACGCCTCCTCCATCAAAGCGACGCCTCTGGTAGTGAACGGCATCCTCTACTTCACTGCTCCGGACAACGTTTGGGCCGTCGATGCTCGCTTTGGCCGTGAGATTTGGCACTACCAGCGTGTTTCTGAAGGCGACCACATCGGCAATCGCGGCTTGGGCATGTACAGGAATTGGCTCTATTTCACTACGCCCGACTCACACTTGGTCTGCCTCGATGCCAAGGATGGCAGCGTTCGCTGGATTGTCGAGCTCGCTGATCCGAAGCTCGGTTATTTCTCAACGATGGCGCCGCTTGTTATACGCGACCACGTGGTTGTTGGAGTCTCCGGTGACGTGACGGACGTTCGTGGTTTCCTCGAGTCTCTGGATCCCGAGACTGGGAAGATCCAATGGCGTTGGTACACCGAGCCCGATCTCGGCCAACCCGGCTCTGAAACATGGCCCAAAGACCCCGACGCCCTCCTCCATGGCGGCGGCATGACTTGGATGACTGGCACCTACGATCCAGAGCTCAATCTGCTCTACTGGGGCACAGGCAATCCCAACCCCGTGCTCGCAGGCGAAGCACGCCCCGGCGACAATCTTTACACCTGCTCCATCGTGGCACTGAATCCGGAGACGGGAAAGCTGGCCTGGTATTTTCAGCCCTCGCCGCACGATGTGCACGACTGGGACGCCGTCGAGACACCGGTCTTGTTCGACGCCGAGTTCAAAAGCAAGCCCCGCAAACTTCTCGCCCAGGCCAGCCGCAACGGTTTTTTCTTCCTCCTTGATCGGACAAATGGAGAGCATCTGGTCACCGCTCCGTTCATTGACCAGACTTGGGCCAAGGGCATTGACTCTCGCGGCCGCCCGATCGCCAAGCCGGAATCCACCCCCAGCCCGGACGGGGCGCTGGTCGAGCCCGGCTCCGACGGCTCGACCAATTGGATGGCGCCCAGCTTCGATCCTCAGACGGGTCTCTTCTATGTCAATGCCCGCCGAATCTTCAGCATCTTTTACCTCACCGCGACTGGAAAGCCGGAGGGCTGGGCAGGCCGCGACCGCAACCTCTGGTCCAGTTCAACGCTGCGCGCGCTCGACTACCGCACTGGCAAAGTCGTCTGGAACCATGAAATCGGGAATGGCGAAAGTATTGCGGGAATTCTTACCACAGCTGGACATCTTCTCGTCAGCGCCGATAATTCCGGCAATCTCCTGGCTCTCGACCCCGCCACCGGCAAAACTCTCTGGCACCTTAACGCGGGCGGAAGCCTGCAAGCCTCGCCGATGACCTACGAGCTCGACGGGCGCCAATACCTCATTCTCCCTGTGCAAGACGTCCTCTACGCCTTCGCGCTTCCAGCACGTTCTTCTAATTGAGCAATCAGGTGGGCTACTGCTCGTAGTTTTCAACGATCTTCGGCGGGCGCACTTTTGCCTGATCCGGGTCCCGCCCAAACTCTCGCAAGGCCCGGCGCTGACGCAACAAATCCCAGCACTGGTCCAGTTCGACTTTTATCTGTGCTAAGCGGTCGCGGTCAGCATCTGCGAGTTCAGATTGGGCATACAGGTGCTCCTCTTCCTTGACTAGGCGGTCGATGTGACCCAGCACAGGTTGATCTTTGCTTTCATTTGCCATGGAAGTCTCCTTCTGCGAGCGGCATCGGCAGGTTCTGAGGCTATACCCGCTGGCGTCCCGTCGCAACCACAGAAGCATTCGAAGAGTTCGGCACGTTTAGGGAGACGTTGCCCAGGAGCGGGCGGAATCGAAGGTGGCGGCGGTTTGCCAGACGACGTGATTCCAATCCGTGCCAACAGTGGCAAAGGCGGATTGAGCGGAAGACTTGTCTCCAGCCATGAAAGACATATAAGCGAAGCGGTTCGCCTTCAGGTTGGAAGCGCCGTAGAGGCGGACGATTTCAGCATAGCCCTGTTTGACTTTGGGCCAGGAGAGACCATTCAGGGAATCGCGATCTTTGTCACACTGGCAAGCCATCAAACTGGCAATTTCATTTCAAAGTGGCAGTCAAGCTCGTTCTGGCTTCTTCGATCGCCGCAATAGCTTCGGCGCTGGTTACACTGGGGAAATCTTCAAGAAACTCAGACAGCGTCCGCCCATGCTCCAGATAGTCTGTCAGCGAC
>WNFP01005283.1_pt1 | contig 26030 bp, 14 predicted proteins | sample 5400201 | NCBI WGS metagenome assembly WNFP01 (sample SAMN13153355, study PRJNA577476) | soil metagenome | isolation source: 115 cm saprolite under Madrone tree | place: USA:California | collected 2016-06-14 | reverse complement strand
CCAGACGGAAGCAGGAGCCACCTGGGCCAGCTTTTGCATGGTCAGGAAAGCGAAGTTCCCAAAAATCCGGCCGGTGTGGTAAAGGACCTCCGGGTCATTGGGATAAAGCCGATTCAGCTCCAGGGCAACTTTCACCGCATTGCTGTCTCGCAGCAGCCCGGTGTAGGCCCTGAGCAACTGTAGGCCGCACATGCGCTGGATGGGAAGCTCGGTAGATTGGCGAAAACCCTTCTCCAGGCCGGGTAAAGCCTCTCCGTATCGGCCAAGTTCGGAGAGTGACATTGCCAGCAGTGCAGCAGTTTTCGTCAAAGTCGGCTTAAGTTTCAAAGCCTGGCGCAAGGCGGGAACGGATTGCTCAAATTTCCTTTCCTGGAAATAGATGACCCCCAGATTGGCATGTACTTCTGCCACGCCCGGTTCCAGTTCCCTGAGCTTTTCGAAGGCCGCCTCGGCCTCCGCATACTTGCCTTGTGCAAGCGCCTTCTGTCCTTGATCGGAGTACTCTGCAATCGCCTCCGCCGTCTGCGCAGGCGCGTGCACCGCGCCAAGGCAAAGGAGGGCCAGCGCACTGAGGCAACGAAGTCTGGCGGACAGAATCATCAGGGGCGAGTGTACCTCAAAAAAAATCCGCCAGGCCGGACACGCCTGGCGGATCTCAAAGACAGAATGCTCGGTTAGAACACTATCTTGCCTCCGAGCTGGATGATGCGGCCAGGACGCGCGGCAATAACCTGGCCGTATTTTGTGTCGTTAGGGTTGTTGTCCACCGGTGCGTTGATTGAGGTGGCAGTGTTCGGATCGTATCCATATTGCGCGTGGTTAAACACGTTGAACGCCTCGGCGCGGAACTGGAAGGCAATCCTCTCAGTAAATTTGAAGTCTTTACCGATGCCCATATCCCAGTTGTTGATGCCCGGCCCGCGCAGGATGTCGCGTCCGCTATTGCCGAACTGGCCCGCAAGAGGCTGAACGAAGCATGCAGTGTTGAAAAACTCATTGATGCTCTTGTGGAAGCCGCTGTTGGGGTTGCACCCAGGTACCAGGTTGGCCCTCTGGGTAAAGGTTGTAAGCAGGCCGAGCTTGTCGTTGGCGAGGATAGAGTACGGGAATCCTTTCTGGAACGTGGTAATGCCCGTGACTTGCCATCCGCCAATCGCCAGATCAGCCGCCCGGTTCATATTCCCGCCGAAGCGTTTCCCTCTACCCACCAGCAACTGATAGACGACACTGGTCACGAAACGGTGGTTGACATCAAAATCGGAACCCCCATAGTCGAGAGCCTGATTGTGCTCGTTCATGTGACCCGCGAACGCATTGGTGGAACCAACACCGGCGGCCGCGGATTTGTCGTCCAGACTTTTCGCCCAAGTGTAAACGGCAACCAGCGCGATGGAACTGGAACGGCGTTCGAGTTTGACGTTACCAGCGTTGTAGCTCGAATATCCATTCCATTGGCTGTCCAGAGGATTCGCCGGCGGGAGGCCCTGGCCGATGTTCGTCCGGTTGAGCAGGTGAGTGCCCTTGTTGCCAACGTAGTTCACTTCCAGCGTAGTGTTCCTTGCCAGTTCACGTTGCACGGACAGGGACCACTGCTGTACGTAAGGATTTTTCGGAAACTCCGAGATGATCACGGCAAAAAATTGGCTCCCATCCAATGCCGGAGTCACCTGGTGAAGAGGGACGGCAGGAAACATATTGTCGGTCAACTTAGGCAGAGTGGCGTCTGTTGTTGGGCCGGGGGAAGCGCGGACCACAAACGGATAGATGTCGCCGGAATCGTCAATTTCCCGAGTCTCGGCAGAGTCGAAGAAGATGCCATAGCCGCCGCGAACCACGGTTTTGTCACCCAGTCGATAGGCGAAACCAACCCTGGGAGCAAACGGCTTTTTCGAAGCAGCGGCGGGATTGTTGCGGCCGCAAAACCGGTAAAATCCGTTGCCGTCGGGCGCGATCGGACCACCCAGTCCGGTGACGTCCGCAGTGCCCAGCGCTTTGTCGGCGTAACACAGCCCCCCTCCCGCATTGGCCCGATCAAACCAGAACATCTTGTTGTCTTGCTCGAAAGGCACCGTGCGGTAGTCCCAGCGTAGCCCCAGATTCAAGGTGAGGCGGTTGCTCACTTTCCAATCGTCCTGTATGTAGGGAGCGAAATACTGGAAGTGATACTGGTTCAAGTTGCCTGCGACATTGGCTGGACTAAACGGTCCGGGCTGAAATGTCGAAGCATTGTTGTAATAACCGAGCAGGAAGTCCGCCACGGAGTTGCCGGTGCCGCAGTCACCCGACGCATTGGGGCAACCGCCACTATTCTGGGTGATGGTGTCATTGTTGAAGTTGAATTGACCGAGGAAGTCATTGGAAAGATCACGCCTCTGTACCCACCGGCGATAATCGAAGCCCACCGAGATGGTGTGCCGACCGTGAGTCATTGAAAGCGAATCGGCAAATTCCCAGGTTGGTATGTCACTCGTGGTGACGTCATTGCCCTGGCTGCCGAAGGCCGTGCTGGTGAGCCCCTGAAATCCGATCCCCGGGTACAGCCGTGCAAAGGCAGGCAAGTTCGGGAACACACCGGTGAGGCCGAGCGCGGTTACGTCTGATTCGGGAGCGGCGATTCCGGCTTGTATCGAGATCGGTTCCAGGCGTCCGAAGCGGAAGTTGTTCACGATATTGTGGCTGAGAGGAATGGTGTGCGAAATCATCCAACTCTCGGATTTCTCATTAAAGGTGCCAATTCCGAATGGCAGCGAGACCGAACCGTTAATGTTCTGGTTTTCGTATTGCGCGGTTGTGTAGCGAAAGAACATCGAGCCAAAGCGGCCCAGTTGTTGGTCGAGCTTGTAAGTCTGCTGGTCGACCGTGTTGGGCAAAGCTGTGGTCAGGCGATAGTTTCCGTGACAGCCGGCGACAAGGCAATTTGGCGCGGGGAAAAGCCCGGCCCCGATTGCCACTTTCGCCAGGCGCGAAAAACTGCTGCTCGGAATGATGTTGCCGGGGAAAGGAGCGCCCGTAGTCGGGTCAATGGGCATACAGAAAGTGGTCGCACTCGGGATGCAACCGGCGGTGACCGGCGTCAGTCCTGACGCCGAAAAATCGCCTCCAAGCTGAGCAGGATTGGGAACGTTAAAAGTGTCCTGATTGATGCCGTTGCGGATGCGCCAACCTTCATAATTCACCAAGAAAAACGTCTTGTTGCGCCCGTCGTAGACTTTTGGAATGTAGATCGGGCCGCCTAGGACGAAGCCAAACTGATTTTGTCGCAATTCAGGAATGACCGACTGAAACGGAGCTTTGGCGTCAAAGGCATCGTTACGGAGAAATTCGAACGCAGTGCCGTGCAGTTGGTTGCTGCCACTCTTGCTCACGATGTTGACCTGATTGCGCCGGGGTATTCAAGGCAGTGTCGGTGTTCACCAGTCCGTCCAAGGTGTAATTGTTCGAGGTGGGACGGCCACCATTGATGCTGATAGCGTTTCCTTCACCCTGCCTCATCTGCCCCTGTTCGCCGGTGGTCTGCACGGCGCCAGCACCAATGAATAGCAAGTTCAGGAAGTTACGGCCATTGAGCGGCAGCTGCTCCACTTGCTTCTGGCTGACCAGTTGTGCGACCGCCGCGCTGTCGGTATCGAGAGAAACCGAACTGGCCTCCACTTGCACTGTTTCCGAAACTTGGCCTGGCTTCATCGTGACATTCACTCGGGCCTGCTGCGCCACCGCCAGCGTGATGTTGTCCGCTACGGCTTTTTGGAAACCCTGAGCCTGGACGGTAACGTTATAGATTCCGGGCGCGAGATATGGCGATGTGAAATCTCCGTTGGCGCTGGTGCTGGTGCGGCTCACCACGCCAGTGGCAACGTTGGTGACATCGACTTGCGCGTTGCCTACGACTGCGCCAGAACTATCCGTGACAGTTCCCAGAATAGTGCCGTTCGCACCGCCCTGGCCATACAGCAGACCTGCCGAAACGATGAAGAACAGACATACAGCGAAAACGAAGTGGTGGACTTTCATGGTCGCATTTCCTCCTGTGTCGCTTGGACACTGAGCGGTCTACATGGACCGGGCATAGATGCCACTCTCGCACAACCATTCTGTTGGACAGTTAGGTTGTGCTGGTGTGTAAGGACTTTTTCCGGACGCCATCGCGGCCCCGCCGCAACCCGGTTCTATAGGCGAAAAGCACGGGGCCAAGTTATAGTCTTGAAGGCAGTCATCACCGTCCCCAAGAGGCAGACGCGAATTGACACGTTCAGCTCCCAGGCGGCTTTACTTGATCCCCGTGCTCTCGAAGGCGCTCGACATCCTCGAGCTCCTGCAGAACGAGAAGAGCCCTCTCGCGCTCGAGTCCATCTATCAGCGGACGAATATTTCCAAGACCACGGTTTATCGCATTCTGAAAACTTTTGTGCATCGCGGCTATCTGGCCCAGTCGCAGGACGGACTCTATCGCCTGGTGGCACGCCCCAAGAAGGCGCGGTTCGGTTTTGGCAGTGAATCCGCGGAAATGCCTTTTTCGGAAGCAGTCACCGACAGCCTGAAGGCAGCCTCCTCTGCTGCCGGCATTGACCTGATCGTGCTCGACAATCGTTACGACGGCCCCACCGCGTTACAGAACGCGGATGAATTCGTGCGCAACCGGGTGGATCTGGTGATCGAATTTCAGATCGATCAGCATGTAGCGCCAGTGCTTGCAGATAAGATCGATGCCGCTGGGATCCCCTTGATTGCTGTAGATATACCGCATCCTCACGCAACTTTCTTTGGCGTAAATAATTACCGCGTAGGCTTCGAGGCGGGCGAGTGCCTGGCACAATATGCCAAGAAAACATGGGACGGCAAAGTGCGCTGGGCTTTAGGGCTGGATATCGATGAAGCCGGTCCGCTAGTCCAAAGCCGGGTGACCGGCGCGTTCGAGGCCATTCGCTCGCGACTGCCGGGGATTCCGTCCGATTTTCTGGTCCGCATGGACGCCCGCGGATTACGTGATAAGAGCTGTCAGCTGGTGCTCGATTTCCTGCGACGTCACCCCAAAGATCGGGGAATCCTGATTGCCGCCGCAACCGACACTAGCGCCTTAGGCGCGGTGCAGGCGGTGCGAGAGTTAAAGCGCGAGAAATATGTGGCCATCGTCGGGCAAGATTGTATTCCGGAAGCTCTGGAAGAGATTTCGCGTATCGATAGCCCGCTGATCGGCTCGGTTTCTCACGAAGCCCAGAGTTACGGACCAAGGCTAATACATCTCGGGCTATCCATTCTCAGCGGTCACCGCATCGCACCCTACAACTATGTTGAACACAAACTGGTGACCGGGTCTTGGGCGTCCCAAGGCGGCAAACTGGCGTAGTCGCCGACCACCCCCTCTGTACCCGGAATCCCTACCTTGAAGTTCTCTGACAGAAATTGTTGCCCTATTGCATCAGTGGAGTATGATAGCTCGGACTTCAGAGGCGCGGCGGCCGTTTTGGGTAAGATTGAGGCCACCGGGTTCCGACATATTTTTCCGCTGAGAGCTCTCCATGCAGCTCAAAACCAGTTTGCGCTATTTAGAAGACCGTTGGGATGATCAGCTCGCAGGCGGCCTCGACCAACCTGAATTGCTGCGCTATCGATCGAATCTGCTGGGCTCCGACCTTCGCATTACCAACTTCGGAGGAGGCAACACCAGTTCGAAAATCCAGCAAACTGATCCCTTAAGCGGCAAACAAGAAGAAGTTTTATGGATCAAGGGCAGCGGCGGCGATCTGGGAAGTATCAAGCTGACCGGACTGGCAGCCTTGTACTCAGAAAAGCTGCACGGGCTGGAACACAAATATCGCGGCGCTGAATTCGAAGATGAAATGGTGGAAATGTATCCGCTATGCGCCTTCGGCAAAAGTACTGTCGCTGCTTCGATCGATACCCCGCTTCATGGCTTTTTGCCTTTTCCTCACATCGACCACTTGCACCCGGACTGGGGTATCGCCCTGGCGGCCTCGGCCAATGGCCGCGAAAAGATGGAAGAGTTCAATCGTCTGTATGACCACCATCTGATCTGGGTGCCGTGGCAACGGCCGGGTTTCGAGTTGGCTATGATGCTGGGTCGCGCGGTGCAGGCGAGTCCGAACTGTGACGGCGTTGTGCTGGGCGGTCACGGCCTATTCACCTGGGGAAATACCCAGCAAGAATGCTACGAAAATACGATCTCCATCATCGATCAGCTTGGACAATTTGTGCTAGACCACGTCGACAAGAAAGGCGCGGGGTTGTTCGGCGGCCCGCGATACCAGCCTCTGGATAACCGGCGCGACCTTGCACTCGACATTTTTCCTTTCCTGCGAGGAAGAGTTTCCGGCGCCCGGCGCTTGATTGGCAACTTCAGCGACCTCCCGGAAGTCCTGCGCTTCCTAAATTCAGCGGACGCCGAACGGTTGGCGCATCTGGGCACCAGCTGTCCCGACCACTTTATCCGCACCAAAGTCCGGCCTTTGTTTGTTCCCTGGCAGCCGGTCGAGAGTGTGCAGGGACTACGCGAACAAATCGAATCCTCGCTGAAGAATTACCGCAAAGAGTACGCGGAATATTACAACTCGTTCGTGAAACCTGATTCCCCCGCCATGCGCGATGCCAATCCAACTGTCGTTCTTGTTCCTGGCCTCGGCATGTTCAGTTTCGGAAAAAGCAAAACCGAAGCCCGGCTTACCGGTGAGTTTTACCTGAATGCCATCCATGTAATGGAGGGCGCGACTGCGCTGGACACCGGGAAAACGCCCGCGACGCTGCCCCAGGCCGGAGCTGCGGCGCCGGCCAGCGCATTCACTGTCCATGCCAACTACGTCGCTCTGCCTCCCGCGGAAGCATTTCGGATTGAATACTGGCAATTGGAAGAAGCCAAGATTCGCCGCCAGCCCCCGGAAAAGGAATTGAGCCGTCACGTGGTTCTGATTGTTGGCGGGGGCAGCGGCATTGGTCGCGAAGCTGCCTTACTGGCGGCAGAACGCGGCGCACACGTTGTAGTCGCGGACCGTGATCACGAAGCCGCGAAGAAAGTGGCAGAGGAGGCCAACGGGATCGCAGGAAAAGAGGGCGGCCTGTCCGTCGCCGTGGACATTCGCCGTCGCAACGTGATCCGGCAGAGCTTGCGCGACTTGGTTGCGGCTTATGGCGGGCTGGACGTGCTGATCAACACCGCCGCGCTCTTTCCCTCGTCGAAAGACGGACAGATCAGCGACGAGCAGTGGGGAGTTACGCTCGACATCAATGTTACGGCAAACTATCTTCTGGTGGATGAAGCTGCACGCATCTTGAAGGATCAAAATCTCACCGCCGCAGTCGTACTTACCAGTTCCGCGAACGCGGTTGTGCCCAAGCGCGGCAGCGAAGCCTACGACGTGAGTAAGGCAGCGCTCAGCCACCTGGTGCGCGAACTCGCAATTTCGCTGTCCCCGAAAATTCGAGTAAACGGTATCAGCCCTGCCACCGTGATCAAAGGGTCAACCATGTTTCCCCGCGATCGCGTGATTATGGCTCTGAAGAAATATGAGATCGCTTACAGTGATGAGGCCACCGACGAAGAATTGCGGACCCTGCTCGGCGAGTTTTACGCCCGACGCACCCTTACTCATCGCCCGATCGATCCGAAAGATTGTGCGGAAGCAATCCTGTTCCTGGCGGGACCAAAATCCCCTTGTACCACCGGCCACATCGTTCCCGTGGACGGAGGTTTGACCGAGGCTTTCCTACGATGAATGAGGTTTCGCGCGACCGGGATCCCGCATTTGGCGACAAGCTCGCGGCCAACGTCAGGAAGAAGCCAGTGCTGGTGGCCGTGGACTTGGGCGCGGAAAGCTGTCGTGTTTCTCTGCTGCGCTGGATCGAAGGTCAACCTGAAATTCGTCTCATCCACCGCTTCGCCAATTCAGCCCGAAACGAGGGCACCGGTCTCCGGTGGGATGTTGCTGCGATCGAGCAGGGAGTCGAAGAGGGCTTGCGCGCCTGCGCGCAACTTGCACCCGAAGGGATCGCCGCGATTGGGGTGGATGGTTGGGCCGTGGACTATGTACGCCTGGGCCCAGGGGGACAACCGGTCGCCAATCCTTTTTGCTATCGCGACCCACGTAACGTGGAGTCGCAAAACCTGGTGCACAGCAAGATTTCTCCGCAGCGCCTCTACGAGTTGACTGGAATTCAGATCCTGACCTTGAACTCGCTTTACCAGTTGCACGCTGATGGTGACACTGAACAGAGTCTTCCATGGATAAACTTGCCTGAGTATCTGCTGTACGCGCTAGGCGGAAGGCGAGTCTCCGAATACACAAATGCGACTCACACTCAGTTGCTAGGCGTGCACGACCAGAAATGGTGTCCGACAATTTTCGAGGCTGCGGGACTCGATGTGAATGCGGCACCGCCGTTGGTGAATCCGGGAACCGACATTGGTCAACTCCAGGGCCCCCTGGCTTCGCTGCCGGCGTTTCGCAACACCCGGTTGATCGCTCCCGCCTGTCATGACACCGCATCGGCCATCGCGGGAATCCCGGCGCAGGGGGACGACTGGGCCTTTATCAGCTCCGGCACCTGGTCGCTGGTGGGTTGCGTGCTCGATTCCGCGTGCGTTTCCGAGGCGGCGCGCAGCAAAAACTTTAGCAACGAGGGCGGAGTTGGCGGCAGGATTTATTTTCTAAAAAATGTGAACGGGATGTGGCTGCTGCGGCAATGCATCGAACATTGGCGATCGCAAGGTCAGACCTGGACGGTCGAGCAACTGGTGGATGCCTCCGCAAATGTGGATGCACCCGAGGGTGTCATCGACGTCGACGACCCCGATCTGCTGTTGCCGGGAGACATGCCGGCACGCATCAGCGGGCAACGGAAGCGCTCCGGCCAGGCTGCCATTCCCGAAGGCGCGGGCATGGCTCCCATAATGACCAGCCTGATTCTTCACAGTCTGGCCGCCCGTTACGCGGCGGTTCTGCAGAACGCGACCAGCATCTCGGGCAAAACCTTTAACCGCCTTTACATTGTCGGCGGCGGAAGCAAGAACGGCGTGCTCAACCAACTTACAGCCAGAGCCACCGGGCTTCCGGTTCTGACCGGCTCCACCGAAAGTGCGACAGTCGGCAATTTCGCGATCCAGCTGGCCGCGCTTGAAGGAAGATACACGAACGACGTTGGGGTGGCGGCGAAAGCCGTAGCCGAGTGGGCTGCCATTTTGGCCAATCAGCCTGGCGATGCCCATGCCCTCGGAGACACCATCCCTGTTCATAGAGTCCAAGAGATTCAACGGCCCAACGGAAAGGCACTCGCATGAAGGAGAAACCAGAAGTCCTGATACATCGCGCGCTCGACAATTTTAATATCGAACTGCCGTCCTGGGGTTTTGCCAACACTGGAACCCGCTTCGGAAAATTCATCCAGCTCGCGGCAGCGGTCTCACTGGAAGACAAGTTCAGCGACTCGGGACAAGTGCACGCCTTGACCGGCGCCTGCCCGACCATGGCCCTGCACGTTCAATGGGACCTTCCCAGCGGATTGAAGGATGTTGCCCAAGTGAAACGACTGGCCGAGAAATACGGGGTGCAACCAGGTTCAATTAACCCCAACCTCTTTCAGGACCAGGAGTACAAGTATGGATCGGTGGGCAACCCGGATCCTGCCATTCGCAAGCGTTCCACGGATCACATGCTGGACTGTGTAGCCATCGCCACGGCACTGGAGTGTCGCGACGTTTCACCCTGGTTTGCAGACGGCTCGAACTATCCCGGCACGCAAAGCATTCGAAATAGAATTGGCTGGTTCGAGGAAGCACTGAAAAAAGTCCATGCCGGACTGAACCCCAAACAACGTCTCCTGATCGAGTACAAACCGTTCGAGCCCGCGTTCTACCACACCGACGTTGCCGACTGGGGAATGGCGTTCTTACTGGCACGCGCGGCCGGTCCACAAGCTTACGTTTTAGTCGACACCGGTCATCACTATCAGGCCCAGAATATCGAGCAGATCGTCGCCTGGCTGCTCCATCACGGGATGATCGGCGGCTTCCATTTCAACGACCGCAGATACGCCGATGACGATCTGACCCTTGGCTCTATCGATCCCTACCAGATCTTCCGCATCTTCCATGAAATTCACACCTACGCCTGGGAAACCGGCGCATTCGCCGACGTGGCGTACATGGTCGACCAGAGTCACAATCTGAAAGGAAAGATGGAAGCCATGATCCAGACGGTCTGCACGGCGCAGGAACTTTACGCCAAAGCCGCCATCGTGGACCACGCGCGCCTGGCGCCTCTACAACAGAGCTGCTCACTGGTCGAAGCCGAGGAGACCCTGCGCGGCGCGTTCTGGTATGACGTGCGGCCGGTTCTGCGAGATTGGCGCCGCAGCCACGGTTTGCCGGAAGATCCCATGCAGGCATTCCGCGAGAGCGGATATCTCGAGCGAATCACGGCCGAGCGTCGCGAACGAAATGCGGTTTCCGTAACCACCTACGCCTAGCCGCCAAGCATTTGGCGAGTCCCTGGTTTTTGAAGTCAGGGAAACTCACAGGATTGCGCCTTGTGAACGAATGATTTGGGCGTAGCGCGCCGCCGAATCCTTCAGTATCCGTTTCTGGGTCTTGTAATCGACGTAGATCAGTCCAAAACGCTGGCTGAAGCCCTGGGTCCACTCGAAGTTATCCAGAAGTGACCAGTGAAAATATCCTTTCAGGGGCACGCCCTCCCCGGACGCCCGGCGGAGCGACGTGAGATAGGCATCCAGAAACGCGGTGCGTTCGGGGTCATGCACCTTGCCGTCGCTCGCCGACTTGTCATCGTTGGCCAATCCGTTCTCAGTGATGGCAATCGGTTTCTGGTATCGCTCGAAGAGAAACTTCGGAGCCCAATACAAAACATCCGGCGTAACCGCCCATCCATAGTGCGAACGGGGAATGTTGGGAGGGTCAGGGACCGCTTCCGGTTGCCCGTCCGCTCCCGCTTTGACTGTCGGGGCAAAATAAAGATTCACGCCGCAGAAATCCAACGGCTGATTGATGGTCTTCATGTCCTCCGGCTTTACCAAATTTGCTGCCTCGGGAAAGAGCTTGAGACCATCCTCCGGATACTTTCCTAGATAGATGGGATCGAGCCACCAGCCCGTGCTGATCATCGTCATCGGCGGAAGATCGGGGGCTATCTTCGATTTCTTGACCCTGAACGACGCTGTACGAGCAGCCGCAATATCAGCTGGACTCTCGCTCGCAGGCAAACTGCACAAGCTGGCGAAGGCCAGCGAAACCTCCACCGGGCGTTTGGCGGCGGCGCGAATGGCCTGAACCGACTTACCGTGTGCGAGCAGGATGTTGTGGGCGCCGAGCACGAGTTCCGCATCGGCCAGCTTCTGCTCTGGCGGCATAATCCCGGATTCGCTCCCGAATCCCCAAAAGATGTTCGGCTCGTTGATAGTGAGCCAATGGGTCACGCGGTCTGATAGGCGAGTTGACAGCAAGTGGGCATACTCGGCCAGCCACTGTGAGCTGTCGGGATTCAGCCATCCTCCTTGCTTTTGCAGAGCTTCGGGATAGTCGAAGTGATATGTCGTGAGGAAGGGTGTGATGTTCGCCGCGAGCAGTGCGTCGATCAGGCGATCGTAATAGTCGAGTCCTTTTGCATTGACTCGACCCTTTCCCTCGGGCAGCACCCGCGGCCATGACACAGAAAATCGGTACCCGTTAAGGCCGATCTGTTGCATGAGCTTCAGATCCTCCGGCCAGCGGTGATACTCGTCGTCGGCCAGGAGATTGTTGCTGCCGTCAGCCGTGGCCTTGGGCGTGCGCAGAAACACATCCCAAATACTTTCGCCGCCACCATCGGCCAAAGGCGAGCCTTCCGACTGTGCTGCGGCGGTCGACGCTCCCCAGAAGAAACCCGCCGGAAAACTACTTCCACCCGGCGCGGCAAACGGCAGTGACAAACCATACTTCGGCAGGGCAGCAGCCAGCGCTGCGATTCCCGCACTGCCCAGAAATTGGCGTCGATCAAGAAGGCTCATTCGGAGTCCTATTGCGCGGTTTCCTTTTCCAGCTTTACCGGTCCGAGCAGTCCAGAAGGAAGCAATGGCGAATTTGCCCTGTACGGCTTCACGTCCGCGAAGGTATATTTCGTTGTCGCGTCGGGTTGTTGATCGCCGATCAACCGGTTGACCCACGCATTGGTGACCTTGATCATCACTTCGTTCGCACCTGGCTTCAGCGCACTGGTCACATCCATCCGATAGGGTGCATGCCAAACCACGCCTAGCGACTTTCCGTTCACCGTCACCTCGGCCAGGTTCTTGACATCCCCCAGATCAATCCAGAGCCTGGCGCCTGGATTGAACCAGTCCGCTGATGCCTGAATGGTCTTGGTGTAGGTGCCAGCCCCGGAAAAGTACTTCACGCCCTTATCCTGGCTGTCGCTCCACGAACTAAGCGTGTCCAGGGTGACGGATGCCGGCGCGCCGCGTCCAGGCTGGAAGCTGACATTCCACGAGCCATCCACCATCGCCAGTTGCGTCTTTACGGCCGTCGGCAAGGTGAGGGATGCGGCTTTGGAGAGCTTGCGGAACACTACAAACACCGTTCCCCAAGGCTCAAGATGGAGGGGCACAGTGGTGCGGCCGTCGGCGATTTTGTAAGAAGCAGGTTGCGCCTTTCCCGTCTCGGCGTACCACAGCTCGGGTGCCTTGCCGGTCACACGGAAGCTCGCGTCCACGGTCTCGTCACGATCGTTGCGGTTGTCCAGAAAGTAGATGTCAACATCATCCAATTTGCGGTGCACAAATAGGATCCGCGTATCACTCTGCGCCTTGGTGTGGTCGAAGTCCGGAGCCACCCTCAACGCCTTCAACGTGGCTTCGGCGTTCTGTCCCGCATAAACCCTACCCTTGGCAACTGAGTGCACACCGCTTCCGTCTCCGAAGAGCTCATCGTTGAGTTTTTTGAATTCGACCGCATCGTCAGCCAGGCTCGGCGTATCGATTGGCTTCTGACCGGCAACGACCGCACCCCGCTCCACCAGCTTGTGAATGCCTCGCAGCACAGGTAGCGACATGTTTTTGCTGTAGGGATCGAGCGCCAGAACGCGATAGTTCATCCCACTCCTGGTCGTGATCCCTCCATCTGCCACGCTCAGTTCATGGATCAAGCCGTCGGCGTTGATGTAGTCGAAGCCATAGCCTGCTGGCACATCGGGAGCCTTATCGTCGAAGATCGCCGTGATATTGGAATCCTCTCCGTAGAAGTAAATCACGTCGGCGGCAAAGCGCCCTTGCTGTAGCAGGTACGAACTGCGTGCCAAGTAGTCTGTCCACGCCCCGGCCTGCTCAGCCCAGGTTTCATTGCGATTGAACCATTGTCCAAAAGGCCCAAGCGTCAGTCCCGGCGCCTTGTCGATGAGAGGCTGGTGCGCCGATTCGTGAATCACAAACCGGTTGATTCCGTTCAACAACTCCTGGTCTGCCGTCGGCTTCAGCGTTTCCGGCGACCATGCCCAAGGTGCGGCTCCCGCCGTCAGCGACTCTGCCGCCACTAGATTCTGACCGTAAATATGCGCCACCGAAGCCGATTCGCGATCATCCGCGTTGTATCCGAATTGTTCTTTGTTCACTCCCGGGACCTGCGTCCACATCGCACTCATCGGGACATCAGCCAGTTTCTTCACTTCCATACCATCGGCGACGAACGCGCGTCCACTCTCGTGCGATTCCGAATAGTGGCCAATGCCCCGCTCCTTCAGCGACGCCTGCACCTGACCGTAGTGCTCGTCCGCGATGAGATCGCCAATGGTCTTGCGGAAATCCCACAGGAACTGATCGCTGGCTTCGGCACTTTCGACCACCTGACCGGTAAGGACGGGCATCCAGGGTGCCGGATCATAGCCCCGCCGCTTCTTGAACTGAGCCACCATGTCGTCGGTCCAGTTCTGTGAACCAGCCTCCCAGCTATCGGTGATGACGTAGCGGATCCCGCGCTTGCCCATGTAATCCGCGCCCACCGTCTCCTTGTAGCTATCGAGGTAGCCATCCATGTAGTTCTTCACGTAGCCGCGATTCAGCTTGTCGACCTCAAGGCCGGTGGCCTCCGCAGTCGCAGGATGGTTCGTGATGCCCAGCAATGAATAACCAAATCGCAGCACGACCCAGTTACCGGCCGGAGGTGTCCAGTGGAGCGCTCGAACCTGACCCGGAAAAACTTCGCGGTCACGGGCGGAAATGAAAGCGTATGCGAGGGCGCGCCGCCCTCCGGCACCTTCACAACCAGCCGGAAGCTTTGCCCATCGTCGCTGGCTTCCAACGACTTTTCCGGGTTGGAGATGCCTGCCACCATGGCCGTGATGAAGTCCACGCCTTTGGTGACAATGCTGAGGGAGCGAATTGTCTGGGGCTGCGCGAATTGGTATTGGATCCAGGAGCTGTCGCCGGCTTTCGGGATCGGAAGCTTGGTTGTCTTTTCCAAGTCCCCGTCACTGAGGATGGCTGCATCAGGACTACCCGCACTGGCGGTCAGCTTCGGATGCAGCAATTGCACCGACACATCACTTGCAGCCCTGCGGTAAGCGATCACCGCAGCGTCAGCGTAATACTGCGGAGGCGCAGGAGCGCCCGCCGGGGCGGCGAGGGAGTCACGAACGCCCATATTCTGAAAAGCTCCGGTGTTCGACGGTGGATGAGCCAGCGTTCCGGTGAACGGCTTGCCGCCTTCAACGAATGTCTCACTCCACACATACTTCTTCATCCCCTGCGACCCGGGAACCCATGGGCCACCCGTCTCGCTCCAGCCCGGCGAACCCGCAATCGCTTCTTCCATGCCGAGTTGATCGGCGAGTGTGGTCGCGTACTTGAAAGCATCTTTCCACTCCGGCGTCATGTAGGCCAGCCGGTGATCCACCACCTGAGGCGTGGCCAGCGCGGCATCGAAGTTCTGGAATCCTGCCAGCCTTACGCGATGCATCCACTCTAGATCCAGCTTGATGCCTTCTTTGCTGATATTGCCATTCATCCAGTGCCACCACACCCGCGGCTTCGCCGAATCAGGCGGCTGCTGGAAGCCCTGCTCCAGGGGGTCACTCGAGCTTTGACCGCTGGTCAAGCCAGCCATGGCGGTCAGTGCGATTCCAATTGCAAGCACGCGGAGCAACCAGGTCCGGTATCGATTCATGTCAATATGTCCTTAGGGGCATTGGGAAGACATCTGCCGGGAATGAAAATTCAGACTACTAAGGTCTGAAAGGAATGGAGGGCACCCGAAGCTGCGAACGAAAATGTCCAGACGCACGCCTCCGCAAAATCACTGAGTCTGATAGCGGCGCAACTTTAACGACGGGGGCTACGCACTGTCAAGAAAAATGAATCTATTCACCTATTGGATTTTGATTCATTATCGGCCTTCCGCGTTCGTGACTCCCGGAAAACTCATTCGTCAACCGTGAATGTATAGGAGCCTGCACCGGCTTCGTAGATTGCGTTGTGGCTGTCTCTGAGAACCAATGAGACGCCCGCGCTCTGCCGAATATCCTTCCCACCTTCCAGGATTCTGGTGGCCACGCCGCCCGGCAGGTAAATCAGGCTGGTCGTATTGGGCGGAATTACGACCTCCCATTTGATCGAATTGCCATCCACCTTCCAGTTCGAAGTGATGGGGCCATACGACGAATCGTACGTCGCCTTGGCCTCCCCGAGGGTGGAGTCGAACTGCGGATGGAGAACGATACGATGAAAACCCGGGTCTTCAGTCGACTCATCGATGCCGGCGGCGTAGCGATATAACCATTCAGCAACAGCTCCGTAAGCATAGTGATTGTACGAATTCATCGAAGGGTCGCCCATCATCTGGTCGCCGTTCCATCGTTCCCACATCGTGGTCGCGCCGTGCTCAATCATGTATCCCCAGGAGGGATACGTGTTCTGGAGCAGCAACCGGTATGCGACATCACTATGTCCGCTATTGCTGAGCTCGATCATTAGATAGGGCGTGCCCAGGAAACCGGTGGTCAGATGCCAGTCGTGGGCCTTGATGTCCTCCACTAATTTTTCCGCCACGATCACCCGATCTTTCTGCGAAAGCAAGTTCATGTGCAACGCCAGCACATAACTGGTCTGGCTGCCGGTTCCGACTGTGCCATCGGGCTTTACGTATTCCTGATTAAATGCTGTCCGGACTTTCTCGAACACTTCTCGATACTTCTGCTCATCCTGAGGACGGTCGAGCACCTGCGCGATGCGCATCATCAGCGACGCATCGTAAGCCCAGTACGCCGTGGCGATCAGGTCCTTTGACGTCTCGCTGCCGATGGCCAGCCAATCGCCATAGTCGTTTCCGCGCTCTTTCAACCAGAGGCCGTTCGGATTCGAGCTTGCGATATGTTCCATCCATTTTTCCATCGCAGCCCAGTTGTCTTCCAGAACACGGGTATCACGAAATTGCAGGTAGGCAGACCACGGGATAATGACGCCCGCGTCGGCCCACCCGGCGACGCTATCACCCGTGGGGCCAACGCGCGGCGACACATCAGTGAATGCGCCAGTCGGACTTTGCGCGTCACGAATGTCAGTCGTAAACTTGCGGGAAAAAGCCGCCAGGTTCGCGTTGAACGAAGCCGTTCTCCAGAAGACTTCCGCATCGCCCATCCATCCCAGACGCTCATCGCGCTGCGGGCAATCGGTGGGCACACTCAGAAAGTTGCCGCGCTGTCCCCAGAGAATGTTGCTCCACAACTGGTTTACAGTCTGATTTCCGGTGCTGAACTGAATGGTGAAAGGCGCCGCGGTATAAAACACCACGCCCTCGATGGCGTCCGCCGTGGGGGTTCCCGGGTAGCCCGTAAGCTCGACGTAGCGGAAACCATGGAAAGTGAAGTGAGGCTCGAACGATTCTTGGCCGTTGCCGCGTAGAATGTAATTGTCCGTGGCCTCGGCCGTACGCAAGTTCTCGGTGTAGAGCTCACCCTTCGGATTGAGGACCTCTCCGAATCGGATGCGCACCTTGGTCCCAGCCTTACCCGAAACATGGAGCCGCGCCCAGCCGACCATATTCTGTCCAAGATCGAAAATGTAGACTCCCGGCGTCGGATTTGTGACTGTCTTCGGCTTGAGGATCTCATTGACCCGGATGGGCTGAAAATTCTGCGCGACCACTGGAACCGGCGACGCCGGCGCTACCACAACCCCTCCCCAATGGGAGTCGGAGAACGATGCCTGGTCCCAGCTCCTCTGTTCCAGACGGGCATCGTAGTTTTCGCCGTTGTAAATTTCGGAGCCTATGATAGGAGATTGTTTTGCCTTCCACGATTCGTCGCTCAAAACTGAATCGCGCGAACCGTCGGCGTATTCGACCTCGAGTTGCACCAGCAACCGTACGGGCGGCGGTCCAAAGTTGTATCGGTTTTGCAACCAGCTCAGACCATCGGCGTACCAGCCTCCGCCAAGAATCGCGCCAATAGCGTTTCCACCCTGTCTTACCTGCGAGGTGACGTCGTACACCTGGTACACAACCCGCTTGCGGTAGTCAGTCCAACCCGGCGCCAGAACATCGTTCCCCACACGGTGGCCGTTCAAATACAGCTGATACGTTCCCAGCGCGGTCGAATAGATACGAGCGTTCCGCACTGCCTTGGCCAGGCTGAAAGTTTTTCGCAGCAGGTCAACCGGCTGCGCCGGCCAGGGCGTGCCCAGCGGATCATGTCCGATCTCGGCGACTACCGCTGCAGCAGGCCACAATGAATCGTCAAATGTCTGCGCGGTCCAGGCATCTCCGGATTGCTCGGGGCCAGCCTTCCATTCGGGTCCTGAAATGAAACGTTCGATTTTGCCGTCCGCCAGCCCCACGCGGAGAAGAGCGATGAAACCCGCCTGCGGAGGGCGCTCCTGATCCTTTTCCACAATCGCCTCGGCCGCCAGCAAGTTTCCTCCCGCATTCAGGAGCTTGCCGACCGGGATGACCCGGAAATAGCCCCACGGATCTTGAGCTCGGCCGAACTTGCCCATCGGCGACTCGGTGACTATCTGTTTGCCGTTAACCCAGGCTGTGAGGTTGTCTTTGGCGGTGATGAAAAGCGTGGCCGCTTTGGGTTTTCGTGCCAAGCTAAAGCTGAAACGAAAATCGTGTTTGCCCGGCGTCGCATTGGTGAGAGCGTTATCGTTGGCTGCCCAGATCCACTTTGGCGACGACTCGTAGTCGCCGCGTTCCAGGGGCATGTCGCGCGTAATCCATTTAGCTTTCCAGTCCTGGGACGACAACAATCCCATCTCCCACCAACTCGCCTGGCTGTACGGCGACGGTTGCCCCTCCGAATCCCATACGCGGACCTGCCAGTAGTAACGGCGTCGAGATTCGACGGCAGGGCCGCTGTAGAGAACATTTACGGATTGGTCGGAGTTGACTCGTCCGCTGTCCCAGATGTCGCCGTGATCCTGAGCCAGCGATTCGGCCGAACTGGCTACGCGAACTTCATAGCCCGTCTGCCTGGCGCCGCGCCTTGAATCCTGGAGCTGCCAGGAAAGTCGTGGAGCCGTAATGTCAATTCCTAGTGGCTCCTGCATGCCCTCGCATTGGAGATGGCCGGGCGCGTCGCTTTGGAATGCCAATCCGTTGGAGGAAAACAGTCCAACCGCCAGAACCAAGAGCATAGAGGACAGTCTGACGCCAGCGTAGCATCTGAGGTCTGCTCTGATTTCCCGCAGCCTCGCGCTGATCACCAATTGTTTTCTGCCCAGGTCTTCCGTCGCGCCTTTTATCACTCTGACACCCCGTGATTCGGTCATTCGCGGAGCCTCCTATGAAAGTTCCCTATTGTACTTATTTGTCTTTTGAATTAAAAGACCATTGCTCCCGTTCGATCAGGTGCGTTACCCGTGCGAAGGTCGTGCAAGAGCCGTTCACAAAAACGATTTGTCCTTTCTACTGGGTTCCTGACCATTAGTTCTTGGCGAACAAGCGTTGCTGCCACAACCGGCAGGAAGGAACGTGTCGATGTTCTATCACTCGGCGATTCGCGTCAGATTACCGTGGCTTGATCGCATGCTGGTCACGCCGCAGGTACATCGTATTCACCACTCAGTCGACGCTGAGCATTACAACAGGAATTTCGCCGACCTGCTGCCGATCTTCGACATTGTATTTGGGACCTCCTACCGTCCTGAAAGAGAAGCTTTCTCCGCTACGGGCCTTGGCCCCGACTTCCCAGCGCCCCGTTCACTGGTATCCGCGCAATTCGGTCCGCTCGTGGCGGTCGGTCTCATGTTTCGGCGCAAGAGCAACCTTGCGACGCGGTAACGGAAGGGGTGGGTATTCTAAGGGAAACGCCTCATTCGTATCAGCAACGGGAAGGGATATGAATACATTGGCAAGGACTGATCAGGCGTACGGGCGCGCTCTAGCTCGTCGGTCCGGCATATTCCGGATCTTTTGGTTAATCGTCTGGACAATTGCTGTCGGAGCCGGGTCGACGGCTTCCGAGGCACAATCAAATCCCACTCCGGCCGAGAGAAAGACTGAGCAAGTAGTGCAGCCGATCAATTTTCGCCAACCAGCTCCGCTCGATTTCGACGACCATGTAGGGTATGTCCGTATCTTTGACGGCATGAGTCTGAAGGATTGGGATGGCGATCCATCCTTCTGGCACATTGAGAATGGCGCCATTGTCGGGGTTTCCACGAAAGAACATCCTGTCGGCAATACATATATCGTCTATCGCGGCTTTGAGATGAAAGATTTCGATCTAAAGCTCGAAATCAAAGTGGAGAACGGTGGAGGCAGCGGTATCCAATACCGGAGCAAGACCGGCATACCATGGCGCCGACCTGCACCAAATGTGGCTACCAACCTTAATTGGCTGCTTACCGGTCCACAGGCTGACATCTGGTATCCGGTGGGCGTGCTGGGCTCGATATTTACGGGGCAGTTCTATTCGGAAAACACTCCGTTGGGTATTCTCGCGTGGCGAGGCCAGGTCGTGAATTCGTCGCCAGGTCAAAGGCCTCGATTAGTCGGAAATATCGGTGACCGCTTTGCCTTGGGTGGCTATGTTCGGAATAACGCGTGGAATGAATATCTGATCATGGCTCGAGGGGGAACCTTCATTCACATCATGAACGGGCAGTTGATGGGCGTTTACATCGATGACGATCCCACTTCATCGAACAATCAGTCCGGCTTGATTGGTATTGAACTAGAGCAAGTACCTTCAAAAGTGTCCGTCCGGAATATCTGGATCAAAAAGCTCACCGCTTCTTCTGCCACAGCCGCACCGCCTGCGCACGATTCCATTGCAGGGAGTTGGAAGCTAAAGCCTCAGCTTGATGGCATCGAGATGGGTGATCCTCAGATGTGCACTTTTATCGTGAAGGAACAGCATCTGACCGGAAGTTGCCGGAGTGAGAACGAGAGTCAAGATCTAACGGGGGAGATTCACGGGAGGTCGGTCGGTTGGCAACTGAACGGTGGCCACTCCGGCTCCACGATATTTACCGGAACTATCGATTCAGACTCCTCAATAACCGGAACCTACGAAGTTCAGCATGGGACGATCCTTGGCGATTTCACATTCAACGCAAGGAGGATGGAGTAATTTGCATGGAAGCCTATTCAGGCCTATTGCTTTGTCCGCTGTTGACTTCTATATTGTTCAATCCGGTCTTCAGAGCGGATGTTGCTTCCACTGTGAAAGGCGGTTTCCAGAGAATGTCCGGCAACTTGAGTCCGTTCAGGGTGACCTGGGCAAACTCGCGGATGCGTCCGAGGTCGAGCAGGACTTTGGAGCCAGAGTGGTCCCAGCCATCCGGCAAAGTGAATTGCTTTACATATCTCGCTGTTCCAGAAAAATACATGACCCCGGGATCGCTCGAAGCGGTCCATGACGATAGGGAAGGAAGCTCAATCTGGGGCGGAGCACCCAAGTGGGGGGGAAATGCGACCTTCCACGTTCCAGTAATAGTCAACAGATCTTCAGTAGCAGACGCAGTGGCGGTTTGCTTCGAGGTGTCTCCATCGTGGAAGACTACGAACACGGATTCTTCCGGAGCGAGATGAAGTGTCAGAGTTGTGTTGTTGCTCTCGGAGGAATAACTCAGCGGTTCAACAAGGCCGGTGTCGGGATGCCATAGCTCTGCAACCTTACCTCCCACGCGGAAACGGACTGCGAGGTCTTCGGTTCGCATGCGCTGGTTCGCCACAAAGTAAATATCGTTGTCCGAAGTGCGGCGATGATTCCAGACCACCTCAGCACTGGTCTTCGGCGAAGGATAGTCGTACGGAACGACGTTCGCTGGCGGCTCAAAGGTAAAATCTGGCTCCACATGTTCAGCGGCCAGAACGGTTTCCAGCGAAGTTCCCCAGTAGACCTTGCCCTTACCGAAGGTGTGCGAACCATGCGCAGCGTTGTCCGACCCCCACAGCGCAAGAATCAAGGCTTGAAGCTCGGAGGAAGAGTCTTTGTCTGCAAGGCTGGGAGAATTCGTTGCTCGCGGCGCGAGCAGCGTCGCTCCGGCTTTCACCAGTTTCGAGAGCTTGCGAACAAACGGAACGCTCAGTTGATCAAACTCATCGGGTACGACCAGCACCCTGTAACGCATTCCGCTGGCCAAAGCCAAATTGCCGGCTTCCACCGTGGTGCGATTCAATATAATGTCAGAGTTGACGTAGTCACGCGCAAAGCCGTCCGGAAGCGCGGGCGAGAACTGCTTCCAATAAGGCACCGTGACGGGCGCGCTCTCCCCGTAGAAGTAGGCGATGTCAACTACCGAATGCCCGGCTTGCTCCAGGTAGGAACAGCGCGCCAGGTAGGTGTTCCAGGCGATTGCCTGCTCAGCCCATGTAATGTTGCGCGAGTAGTGCTGGCCGTAGTAGCCGAGCGTGATGCCCGGCTTGTGTTTGTGGTCGGTAAAAGGCTGGTGGTCAGAGGTATGAAAAACAATTCGATTTACACCGCGCGCGAAGTTTTGGTCAGCAAGCTGCTTCAGGTAGAAGGGCGTTTGTCCCCAGCCGGGAGTGGAAGGATTGGACGTGAAGGACTCGGTTGCGATGATGTTCTTGCCGTAGATGTGCCCCGCTGAGGCGGCCTCAAGTACGTCAGCCTCGCGCGCCGGAGTATCAGCAGCGCCCGCGATGGGCGTCCAAAACTCCCCCATGGGAATCGTGACTTGGCCTTTGTTCAGGAGGCCGTCACCCGTGGTGGGAAGCGAAATACCCATGGCCTCCGCATAGAGACCGATATTTTGTTTGGCAAGGAAATCCGTCGCCAGCTTGTAGTGATTGTCCGCCAGCATCTCCGCGATCGTGCGGCGATAATCCCATAGAAAAGCATCACTGTCTCTGGAGCTACCGACGATCCGCCCAGTGAGCGTGAGCAGATACGGAGTGGCATCGTATCCGCGACGCCGCTTGAACTCGGCCAGCATGTCTTCAGTCCAATTTCCTTGCCCTGCCTCCCAGCTATCCATCAGAAAATACCGAAAGCTCTTGCCGTAGTTTGGAGCCACGGCACCGGAGACCATGCCGGCATAGGTCCTCATATAGTCGGCGACATGCCGGCTGCTTATTTTGTCCACTTCGAATCCGGTCGCCTCCGGCGTAGCGGGATGGTTCTTTTTCCCGGTCAGCGAGTAGCCCATGCGAACCACAGCCCAGTGACCGGCGGGAACCTGCCAGTTTAACGAGCCGTCGGACCGCATCTTCGCGCTAAGGTCGATCACCCGAGCCAGGGGAACTGCATCGGCGGCCCCTACGTCAGGCGTCGTTGTGTCTGCTGCCGCAACGAAAGTGCCAAAGCTGGCTTTGTCTTCGAAGAACGCAATGCGTGGGGACGGGTTCAAAGCGATCTCAGCGATGCGGTAGGACTTCATGAGAGTGAGCCCGCGAGCGATCTGGTCAGCTGTAAGTTGCACCCGCTCCAACGTAAGGCGAAAGTACCGCGCCGATATCGGTGCGAACGTAAACGTACGCGCACTGAAGGGACGCGCGTACTGCGGAGAATCAGGCAGCGAAATCAGTTTGGTCCAGGTCTGCCCATTGTCGCTGTACGAAAGATCGCCTGTGGCCAGTTGCGGGGTTTGGCGGCTAGCCGGCTGCGGCATTGCGATGGTGAAGGATCGCACGGAGAGAGAATTCGGATACTCCCATTGAACCCACGCAGTGTTTTGATCCTCCGCAAAAGTAAGCTCTGACGATGTTGCGTAGTCGCCGTCCATCAGAGCGCCATTGGCGAATGACGGATCGCTTGCGGACACCTTCGCGGTGGGAACGGTAGCTGTGGATTCGCTCTCCGGTAGACGGTAAGCCAGGACGACGGTGTCGGCGTAAAGCGTCGGATCCGGGGGAACTTCCGCCTGCGGAGGACGGGGGATGCCCGGCGCCCCACCCACCATTGGCGAAGAAGGGAGATCCACGATTGAAATACCCTGGAACGGACCGTTGACGCGCGGCGGCGCCGCCAGTTTCCCGTCAAACTTAGAGGGCCCGCTGAGTCGCGTCTCGCTCCAGACCACTTTTTTCATAGCGGCCTCGGGCTTCACCCAGGGACCGGCCGTCTCACTCCACCCGCCCGAGGCAGCCATAGACATTTCCAGGCCGAGACGATCCGCTTCGGCTCCAGCGTGATGAAACGCGTCCTTCCATTCTGGGGTCATCCAAATGACAGGCTTATCGATATATCGGGCTACGCCGAGGTCTCCATCGAACATTTGCATTCCGCCGATGTTGACGCGATGCATCCATTCCAAATCGGCAGTGATCCCCTCTTTGCTGACATTCCCGCTCATCCAATGCCACCAGACTCGAGGTTTTGCCGACTCCGGAGGATTCTGGAAGTCCTTTTGCATCAATGAAGCCTGCTGTGGGTAGGCGGATACACAGAACGTCAAGATAAGGACGATGACCGAAACTCTAGGAAGATGGATCTTCATCGGGGCTCCTATACTGGCTTCAAGAAATCCATACTGAAGGTTTGACCTCGAGTTGGTGTTGCTCACTCCTGCTTCTCATTTCCTCGTAAACGATCTGCTTGATACTTGCGAGCCTCGGTCCGGGGGCGTCAGATAGGCGACAGCCGGAATGGCAGTCACCTACGGAGCTTCGGCGTAGACGCTCTTAACAAATCCCGCGGCATTGGTATTGGGCCAGTCCGGATGCTTCGTCTTGAGGTCGGCGCTGATTTGTTTCCCGGCATCGTCGGGCGACACACCTTGACTTTTGAGGGCGAGCGCCCGGGTACGGATCTCAGAGATCAAAGCTCGTTCCTCCGCCACCAGCGAACCATCGCCTGGAGCGCTATGGTCAGGCAAGATGTGTTCGGCGTTAAGGCCGGCGACTTTGTCCAGCACAGCCAGCCAACTCGCCGGCGTGCCACCGTCGCCGAAGATATTCGGCATGGTCCTGTTCTGTACGACATCGCCCGAGATTAATGTTCGGTCGGGTTCAACGAAGGTCAACTCGTCGCCTTTGGTGTGGGCTCCGCCAAACCAAAGCAGCCGGACTGTGACGCCGCCAAGATCAACTGTCACCTCCTGATCGAAAGTCACGTCAGGCGGGCGCAATACAACTCCTGCGAGCAGTTCTTTGTTCTGAGCCGAAAAGGTGCTGAATCTGTCCAGCATTTCCTGCCCATGCTTGTCCATCTCCTGCTGCTGCACCGCATCGCGGATCAGGATGGTGCCCGGGGCAAAGCCGGGCTCACCGCCGGCGTGCTCGGGATGGAAGTGCGTGGTGGTCAGGAATAACTTCTTATTATTGGGCGCGAGCTTTGCGACCACATGCGCGACCGTGGCCCCATTTTTCGGGCCCAGTCCCGTGTCCACGACCAGCGTCGCGTGACCACCCACGACTATGGCGATGTTAGGAAATCCCATAATCGCCCAGACATGGTCGGAAATTCTGGTGGTGTTCTCGCCGATGATCGGCTGACTCATTTGTGCGGTTGTACTGGTGGCGGCGAGGACGGCAAGGATCAGAAGAGTCGAAATCGATTTCATAGTTCTTTCCATGGAGTCATCTGAGAAACCCGTTTTGCGTCTTCAGCGTAACTGCGCACCTATCTGCAAATCTCTTTCACGAAACGAAGCAAATCTAAAGGCCACGATTGTGGCCATGAAAATGTTCGATGTCAATACGGAAATAATCCCGCTATTGACAGGTTTCGCTATTTACGCAAACGGTTTGGGCCCAGGATTGGGCGCGCACTCAGCCAGAAGAATCTTCCCGATCACTTGCCGGTCAAATGGCTGCAGCGGGTTACATCGCCGTCGCTCCGGAACTGCTGTCCGGAATGGGGCTCCACGGTGGACGAATTTGTCGTGCGACGGCGAGTTCGCGGCTTATGTCCGGTTTACCGATGCGACCTTGTGGCGAAGCAAACTCGACGGAAGCGACAGGATTCAACTGACCTAGCCTCCGTTGCAGGTGACCGTGCCTCATTGGTCGCCGGATGGCAAGCAAATCGCCTTCGGCGGTGCAAAACCGGGTGATCCCAACGGGATCTATGTTATTCCCGCCGAAGGCGGTAGCCCGGAACAGATTTCGTCGGGGAAAAGCGACCTCGATCCTACTTGGTCTAAAGATGGAAGCGCGTTGATGTACGGCGTACTCCCAGTCCCGGGTGACCCCGAGCCCGCCAAAATCATGTTGCTGGATCTGAAAACGCGCTCCGTGACCCAGGTCGCGGGCTCAGATGGAATTTGTTGCCCGCGCTGGTCTCCGGATGGCCGGTGGGTAATCGCTCTCAGCGCCGACAAGCAAAAATTATTCCTCTTAGATATGTCGACACAAAAGTGGCGCCAGGTAGCGGACAAGATAGGAATCATCGGCTACATGACCTGGTCGCGGGACAGCAAATACGTGGGTTTCGACACATCGTTCACGGTCGATCCAGCATTTTTTCGCATGTCTCCCTCCGATGGACAAGTAGCGCGAGTTGTAAGCCTGAATAACATCCGCAGGTTTTTCCCGCAATGGGGGGAATAGAGCGGATTGGCACCAGACGGCTCGCCCCTGCTCGTCCGCGACATCAGCACCCAGGAGATCTACGCGCTGGATTGGAAGTTACCTTAGA
>WNFP01001911.1_pt1 | contig 26030 bp, 24 predicted proteins | sample 5400201 | NCBI WGS metagenome assembly WNFP01 (sample SAMN13153355, study PRJNA577476) | soil metagenome | isolation source: 115 cm saprolite under Madrone tree | place: USA:California | collected 2016-06-14 | reverse complement strand
CGTCGGCCACCGTCTTGCCGTCCGGGGTGAGCAGGTCGCCTCCCGCGACGATGACGAGCGTCGGCACGGAGAGGTGCGCGAGGTCGGCGCGGCGGCTTCCCGACCAGCTCCGCATCCCGGCGGCCGTGCGCACGAGCGTGCTCGCCGGCACGCGCGCCGCCGTCGCGGCGAGGCCGCGCGCCGTCCGCTCCCGGCGGCCCTCGTCGGCCAGGTACTCGGCCGAGAACATCCAGGGCAGCACGAGGCGGGCGACGGCCTCGGGGCTCGCCTCGCTCGCCACGCGGCACCAGGCGTCGATCACCGCCAGCAGGCGAGGACCAGCCTCGACGAACGGCGTGATCAGCGTGAGCGATCGCACGCGCGCCGGGCGCGCGACTGCTAGGCCGGCCCCGGATCGCACAGCACGAGGTCGACGCGCAGATCGGCCGCCACTCGCTCGAGGCGCTCGCGTAGCACGCGGCCGTCGAGCTCGGCCGGCACCCCCATCTCGATCCGCATGGTGAACATCGGCGTACCCGTCTCGGGTCCCGGACGCGACTGCGTCTTCAAGGCCGTGATGTTCACGCCGTGGTCGGCGAGCGTACGCGCGATGCGCGCCACGATCCCCGCCTTGTCGACGCCGTTCACCTCGCACGCCATGGGCACCATGTGCCGGCCGGGCGTGCGTGCGAAGGGATCGCCCTCGAGCGGGCGGAAGAACACCGTGAGCCGCTTCTCCCACTCGAGCCGCTTGCAGCCGGCGGAGAGTCGCCGCTCGACGTCGGGTCCCTGGCCGGAGAGCAGGAGGAGGACGGCGAACTCCGACCCGAGGATGGTCATGCTCGAGTCCTCGAGGTTGCAGTCGCACTCGTAGATCAGCTCGGCCAGGTCGGCGACGATGCCCGGCCGGTCGAGGCCGATGGCCGAGAGCGCGAACCACCGCTTCACGCGGCTGCCACTAGCACGCACCCGCGGAGCGGGGAAGCGCGGGCGTCCGGGCAATCACGCCGGCGGCGGGTGGTTGATGCGGGTCGCGGCGGCGGCGGCGCCGAAGCCGTTGTCGATATTCACCACCACCACGCCGGCGGCGCAGGTGTTGAGCATGCCGAGGAGCGCCGCGAGGCCGCCCAGGCTGGTCCCGTAGCCGACGCTGGTCGGCACCGCGATGACCGGCCGGTCGACGAGCCCGCCCACCACGCTCGGCAGCGCACCCTCCATGCCGGCGACGACGATCAGCACCGCCGCCTCCCACAGCTGCTCGCGCCGCTCGAGCAGGCGGTGGAGCCCGGCCACGCCGACGTCGTAGACGCGCTCGACGCGATTGCCCATGAGCTCGGCCGAGAGCGCCGCCTCCTCCGCCACCGGCAGGTCGGCCGTGCCGGCAGAGACGACCAGCACGGTGCCGCGGCCGGTCGGTGTCGCCGACCCGGCGCGGCGGAGCGCGAGGCGCGGCGTGGCGTGGTACTCGAAGCCGGGCAGCGCCGCCAGGAGACGCTCCCCGCCCTCGGGGGCGAGGCGCGTCACCAGCACGCGGCTGCCGGCGGCGGCCAGGCGCTCGGCGATGGCGATCAGCTGCTCGGGGCTCTTCCCCTCGCCCAGGATCACCTCGGGGAAGCCGTTGCGCAGCGCGCGGTGGTGGTCGAGCCGGGCGAAGCCCAGGTCCTCGAAGGGCATGCCGCGCAGCCGCGCGAGCGCGTCGTCGATCGAGCAGTCGCCGCGCTGGACCGCGGCGAGGAGCTCGGCCAGCTGCCGGCGCTCCATGGTCAGCCGCTCCGCTCGGGCGCCCGCCGCTCGCGCACGCGCAGCTCCTGCACCGCGCGAGCGCTCGAACGCGTCACCTCGATGTGCACGCGTCCGGCCTGCACGCCGTCCCCCGGCTTCGGCACGCGGCCGAGCCGCTCGAGGACGAGGCCGCCGAGCGTCTCGTAGTCGCCCTGCGGCAGGTTCCAGCCAAAGCGCTCGTTCACCTCGGACACCGCCGCGCGCGCGTTCACCACGAAGACGCCCGGGGCGACGCGTCGCACGTGCTCTTGCGGCGGATCATATTCGTCTTGGATCTCGCCCACAATCTCCTCGACCACGTCCTCGACGGTGACCAGGCCGACGAAGCCGCCGTACTCGTCGACCACGAGCGCGAGATTCCGCCCCTCGGCCTGCAAGGTCGAGAGCAGCTCCGGCAGCGTCTTCGACTCGGGCACGAAGAGCGGCTCGCGCATGACGGCGGTCACGGGCAGGTGCGGGTCCATCCCCCCGAGCAGATCCAGGCTCGACACCACGCCGATGGTGTTGAACATGCGCTCGTGGAAGACCGGCAGGCGCGAGAAGCCCCGCTCCTGCACCAGGGCGACGACCTCGGCCACCGAGGCCGTGTCCGGCACGGCGCACACGTCGACGTGCGGCACCATCACGTCGCGCGCGGTCTTGGCCGTGAAGCGCGCGATGCGGGCGACCAGGCCGGCTTCCGAGACCTCGAGCGGACCGCGCGCGGGGCGCGCGGCGAGCCACGCCCCGAGCTGGCGGAGCGCCGCGAGGGGCAGATCGGGCCGGCCGAGAAGGGCGCCCAGTCCGCGCTCGACGGCGAGGAGCGGCGCCAGCACGACCGCGACCACCCCCAGGAGCGACCCGAGGAGCGAGCGCCGGCGGGCCGGGGCGTCCGCGGCGAGGCCGCGCGGCACGAGGTCGCAGAGGATGAGCTCCGCCGGCGTCACCAGCGCGACCGCGGGGACGACCCAGGCGCGCCCGGCGGAGCGCCACACCAGCGTGGCGACGATGCCGACGCTCGCCGCGCCCGCCAGGTGCGCGGTGGCGCGCGCCGTGGCGGCGAGGACCGCCTCGGGCGGCGGCCAGCGCCGGGGGGGCCGCGCCGGGGCGTTGGCGAGCATCACCTCGGCCGCCGCCGCGAGCGCGCGCAGCGCCAGGAGCGGGACCAGGGCGAGGGCCAGCAGGAGCGTGGTCACGTCGCCTCCGCCTCGTCGTACTCGTCGCGGATCTCGCCGAACAGCTCCTCGAGCAGGTCCTCCATGGTGACCAGGCCGGCGATGCCGCCGTACTCGTCGACCACGAGCGTCAGATGGACCTTGCGGCGGCGAAGCTCGCCGAACACGTCGCCCGCGCGCATGCCGAGCGGCACGAAAGCCGGCGGGCGGAGGAACGGCTCCAGGCGGAAGCCGGGCGCGCTCACGTCGCGGCCGAGGAGGTCCTTCGCGTAGAGCACACCGACCACGTTGTCGCGCTCGCCGCGATACACCGGCACGCGCGAGAAGCGCTGCTCGCGCAGCGCCGCGAGGAGCGCGGCGCCGCCGACGTCGACCGGGAGCGCCGCGATCCGCACGCGGGGCGTCATCACGGCGCGCACGGGGCGCAGACCGAGCGCCCGCACGCGCGCGAGGAGCTGGCGCCCGCGCTGGTCGAGCGCCGCCTCCTCGCCCTCCTCCACCCGCCCGTCGGCGGCGAAGCGGAGCACGCTGGCGGGGGCGAGGCCGCGCTCGCCGGCGAGCCAGCCGGCGAGCACCACCGCCGGCCGCTCGAGCGGGCGGCGCAGCACGGCGAGCAGCCGGCTCGCGAGCTCGGCCAGCCGATCGGCGCCCGCATCCGGCAGGAGGAGACCGAGCGCCGGCGCCAGGCCCTCGGCGACCAGGAAGGCTGCGGCGCCGGCCAGGGCGGCGGCCGCCCACGCGGGGAGCGGGCCGGGCGCGGCGAGCGCCAGCCAGGACGCCGCCGTCGCAGCGCCGGCGGTCCCGATCTCGCGCGCCACGAGGAGCGTCACCCAGACGCGGCGCGGCCGGGCCGGAAGGGTCCCCTGCCGCAACAGCCGGGGCGCCTGCGGCGCGAGCAGCGCGACCAGCACGCCGAGCGAGGCGAGGAGCGCGGCCGTCGCGAGCGGGAGGGTCATCGCCGGAAGTGGTCGAAGCCGCCGCGCGCGACGCGCACGGCGCGGCCGTCGGGAGCGCGCACGCGCACCACGGGACGGCCGGCGAGGAGGCGGCCGACGAGCGTGATGCGGCACCCGAGCCGCGGCGCCACGCGGCGCAGCGCGGACTCGCGCGCGGGCGGCACCGCAACCACGAGCTCGTAGTCCTCGCCTGCTTGCGCGGCGAACGCCGCCGCGCGCCCGCCGAGCGCGCGCCGGCAGGCACCGGCTACCGGGAGCCGGCCGAGATCGATCTCCGCCCCGACCCGGCTCGCCCGGCAGAGCTGGCCCACGTCCTGGACGAGCCCGTCGCTCACGTCGATCATCGCGCTCGCCACGCGGGCGAGGAGGCGTCCCGCGCGCACGCGCCGCGGCGGGTCCGGCAGGCGAGCCGCGGAGCCGGCGGCGAGCCGCCGCACCGCGAGGGCCGCCGCGCCGAGAGCCCCGGTCACGTACAGCCGATCGCCGGGACGGGCACCGGCGCGCGTCACGAGCGGTCCCGCCGCCTCGCCGATCACGGCGGCCGTGATCGCCAGGTGCGGCCCGGCGACGAGGTTGCCCCCCACCAGCCGGGCGCCCTCGCGGCGGGCGGCCGCCGCGAAACCCCCGACCAGCGCGTCCAGGTCGGCAGTGCGCATCGCCGGCGGCGCCTCCAGCGCGAGCACGGCGAAGCGGGGCACGCCGCCCATCGCGGCCAGGTCGCTGGCGGTGACGGCCCAGGCGCGGCGTCCGAGCGCGGCCGGCGCTGCCCAGCCGGCGCGGAAGTGGACGTTCTCGACCAGCGCGTCGGTGGTGACGAGGAGGGGGCGCCGTCCCGGACGGACGGCCGCGGCGTCGTCGCCCGGGCCGACCAGGATGCGGCGGTCGGCCGGCCGAGCGGCCAGGCGGCGCGCGAGCGCGGCGATCCATGCGTGCTCGCCCACGTCTCGGAGGCGCCGCACAGCTAGGAGGCCGCCCCGAGACCAGGTTTCGGGGCGCGGACGGACAGCGAGAGTACTGCCCGGTGGACAGCGTCGACGCCGTGCCGCGGCCGGCAAGGCCGGCGCCGCAGACTCTCCGGAGCGCGCGGCTGGAGGTGACGCGTCCGCGGCGCGGCGCACCCGACCGCCCAAGGGTGTTCAGTTTTGCCGCGCCGGCTCTGCCGGCCGCGGCACGGCGCTCGCACGATCCACCGACGCCACACGCTCGCTTCCGTTCCCGACCCGAGACAAGGTCTCGGGTCGCTCACCCGAGCATCGACTTCACCTTCTCGAGGAAGCTCTTCGACAGAGGGTGCACCTCCTCGCCCGAGAGGCGGGCGAACTCCTCGAGCAGCTCCCGCTGCCGGGGCGAGAGCTTGCGCGGCGTCTCGACGATCACGCGGATGACCTCGTCTCCCCGGCCGTAGCCGTTCAGGTCGGGGATGCCGCGCCCCTTCAGCGTGAAGACCTGGCCCGACTGGGTGCCGGCGGGGATCTTGACCCGCGCCTTGCCCTCGAGCGTCGGCACCTCGATCTCCACCCCCAGGGCCGCCTGCGCGAAGCTGAGCGGGACCTCGCATACGACGTCGTTCCCCTCGCGCACGAAGAGCGGATGCTCGCGCACGCTGAGCACGACGTAGAGGTCGCCGGGTGTGCCGGCGTTCGGCCCGGCCTCGCCCTCGCCGCGCAGCTTGAGTCGGGAGCCGCTGTCGACGCCGGGCGGGACCTTGATGTTGAGCTGGTGCGTCCGCCGTTGCACGCCGGAGCCCTCGCAGCTGGGGCACGGATTCGCGATGATGGTGCCCTGCCCGTTGCAGTGGCCGCACGTCTTGGCGATCGAGAAGAAGCCCTGCTGGAAGCGCACCTGCCCCGAGCCGCGGCACTGCGGGCAGGTGCGCGGCGAGGTCCCCGGCTTGGCGCCGCGCCCGCGGCACGTGTCGCACGTCGACAGGCGGGGCACCGCGATCGTCTTCTCGCACCCGAACGCCGCCTCCTCGAAGCTGACCTCGAGGTCGTAGCGGAGGTCCTGCCCGCGCCGTGTCCGACCGCGCCCGCCGCGGCTCCGGCCCGTGCCGAAGAAGTCTCCGAACAGGTCGCCGATGATGTCCTCGAAGTTGCCGCCGAAATCGAAGCCGGCGCCTCCCGGCGCGCCCTGTGCGAAGGCGGCGTGCCCGAAGCGGTCGTAGAGGCTCCGCCGCTCCGCATCGGAGAGCACCTGGTAGGCCTCCGAGATCTCCTTGAAGCGCTCCTCGGCCTCGTGGCGGTCGTCGGGATTGCGGTCGGGATGATACTTGAGGGCGAGCTTGCGGTAAGCTTTCTTGACGTCGTCCTCGGTCGCGGAGCGGGACACACCGAGGATCTCGTAGTAGTCGCGCTTCATCGCAAAACGAAAGGAGCCCTCACCCGCGCGGGTGAGGGCTCCTCTACTCTCTGCACAGGGTCACCGCAAGCGAGAACGGGCGCTTACTCCTTCACCTCCTCGAACTCCGCCTCGACCACGTCGTCCTTGCCCTTCCCTTCGGGAGCCGCGCCGTCGCCGTGCGGCGCCTCGCCCCCCTTGCCCGCCTGCGACGCCTTCGCGTAGATCGCCTCCGCGAGCTTGTGCGCGGCGCGCTCGAGCGCATCCGCGGCGTCGCGGATGCGCGTCGCGTCCTGGGACTCGAGCGCCTTCTTGGCGTCGGCGAGCGCGCTCTCGATGTTGCCCCGGGTGGCGGCGTCGAGCGTCGCGCCGTGCTCGCCGAGCGCCTTCTCGGTCTGATAGACGACGCCGTCGAGCCGGTTGCGCGCGTCGACCAGATCACGCTTCTTCTTGTCCTCCTCGGCGTGGAGCGTGGCCTCCTTGACCATGCGCTCGACCTCGTCCTTGGAGAGGCCGCTCGAGGCGGTGATCTGGATCGACTGCTCTTTGCCCGTGCCCAGGTCCTTCGCGTTCACGTGCACGATGCCGTTGGCGTCGATGTCGAAGGTGACCTCGACCTGCGGCACGCCGCGCGGCGCGGGCGGGATGCCGACCAGGTCGAACTGCCCGAGGAGCTTGTTGTCCGCGGCCATCTCGCGCTCGCCCTGGAAGACGCGGATGGTGACCGCCGACTGATTGTCGGCCGCGGTCGAGAAGACCTGGCTCTTGCGGGTCGGGATGGTGGTGTTCTTCTCGATCAGCTTGGTGAACACGCCGCCCAGGGTCTCGATGCCGAGCGAGAGCGGGGTCACGTCGAGGAGGAGGACGTCCTTCACCTCGCCCTTCAGCACCGCGCCCTGGATGCCGGCGCCGATCGCCACCACCTCGTCGGGGTTGACGCCCTTGTGCGGCTCCTTGCCGAAGAGCTTCTTGACGCGCGCCTGGACGGCCGGCATGCGCGTCATGCCGCCCACCAGCACCACCTCGTCGATCTCCTTGGTGGAGAGGCCGGCGTCCTTGAGCGCGGTGATGCAGGGCTGCTCGAGGCGGTCGAGCAGATCGGCGCACAGCGCCTCGAGCTTGGCGCGCGTGAGCTTCATGTTGAGATGCTTCGGCCCGCTCTGGTCGGCGGTCACGAAGGGCAGGTTGATGTCGGTCTCCATCGCGGTCGAGAGCTCGCACTTCGCCTTCTCCGCCGCCTCCTTCAGGCGTTGGAGCGCCATGCGGTCCTTGCGCAGGTCGATACCCTGGTCCTTGCGGAACTCGTCCGCCAGGTAATCGATCACGCGCTGGTCGAAGTCCTCGCCGCCGAGGAAGGTGTCGCCGTTGGTCGCCTTGACCTCGAAGACGCCCTCGCCGATCTCGAGGATCGAGATGTCGAAGGTGCCCCCGCCCAGGTCGAAGACGGCGATCTTCTCGTCCTTCTTCTTGTCGAGGCCGTAGGCGAGCGAGGCCGCGGTGGGCTCGTTGATGATGCGGAGCACGTTCAGGCCCGCGATCTTGCCCGCGTCCTTGGTCGCCTGACGCTGGCTGTCGTTGAAGTAGGCGGGCACGGTGATGACCGCCTCGGTCACCTTCTCGCCCAGGTGGTCCTCGGCGGTCTGCTTCATCTTCTGGAGGATGAAGGCGGAGATCTCGGCGGGGCTGTACTTCTTGCCGCGCACCTCGACCCAGGCGTCGCCGTTGTCGGCCCGCACGATCTTGTAGGGCAGGACCTTCATCGCCTTCTGGACCTCGGCTTCCTCGTAGCGGCGACCGATCAGGCGCTTGATGGCGAAGACGGTGTTCTCGGGGTTGGTGATCGCCTGCCGGCGGGCGATCTGCCCGACCAGGCGCTCGCCGCTGTCGGTGAACGCGACCACCGAGGGGGTGATGCGGCTGCCCTCGGCGTTCGTGATGACGACGGGGTCCCCCGCTTCCATGATGGCGACGCACGAGTTCGTGGTCCCCAGGTCGATTCCAATCACCTTGGCCATTGCGAGGTTCTCCTTCGGGACGCTTTAATCACGGTCCTTGTCCCTGGCAAGGTTCGGGTCGGGCGCCTTGGCCACGCTCACCAGCGCGGGACGGAGCAAGCGTTCCTGCAGCCGGTAGCCCGGCTGGTGCTCCTCGATCACCGAGTTCGGCTCGTGCTCGGCGCTCTCGACGTGCGCCATGGCCTCGTGCTGCGCAGGATCGAAGGGCGACCCCTTGGCCTCGATCCGCGTCACGCCGTGCCGCTCGAGGACGTCGCGCATTGACTTGAGCACCAGGGCAACGCCTTCGACCAGGGGCTGGCCGTCGCCCCCGCTCTCCGCGTGCGCGACGGCGCGCTCCAGGTTGTCGACGATGGGGAGCAGGTCCCTGAGCAGGCTCTCGTTGGCGAACTTCATGGTCTCGGCCCGCTCGCGCGCGGCGCGCTTCTTCAGGTTCTCCAGTTCGGCGCGCTCGCGCAGCCAGCGCTCCTGGTGCTGCCGCGCCTCCTCGCGCACCTTCGCGAGCTCGGCCTCGAGGGCGGTGACGCGGGCGGCAGCATCCTCGCCCGCTCCGGGCGCGCCCTTCGGAGCACCAGCCTTGGTGTCGCCGTAGTCCTCCATATCGACGTATCGTCCCTGGTAGCGAGGGCCGGGTGTAGCTAGGAACCAAAACCCCGTTTGTCAAGGTTGCGGCACGTGGCCCCGTGGGGCATAGGGGAGGAAGGTGTCGACGCCGCCCCGTGCCTCGTGAACTCGCGACCTCCGCGCTCGTGCTCCGTACCCGCCCCTACGGCGAGTCGGACCGCATCGTCACCCTCATCACCGAGCAGCACGGGAAGGTCACCGGCATCGCCAAGGGGGCGAAGAACTCGCGGCGCCGGTTCGCGGGCACGCTCGAGCCCTTCGTTCTGATCCGCGCCGTCTTCCGCCAGCGCACGACCTCCGACCTGGTCTTCCTGCTGCGCTGCGAGCTGGAGGGCACGCTGCGCGCCTTCACCCGCGACCTCGACTGCTTCGCCGCCGGCAGCTACGTCCTCGAGCTGACCGATCGCATGGTCTTCGGCCGCGAGTCGGGACGCGAGGTCTACGGCCTCGGGCTCGACGCGCTCACCCTGCTCGATGCGGGGGCGCCCGCGGACCCCGTGCTGCGCGCCTTCGAGCTGCACCTCCTCGCGGCGAGCGGCTATGCACCAGCGCTCGACCGCTGCCGCGCGTGCGGCCGCGCCGCCGAGCGCGAAGACCCTCGTTACCTCACCCTCGAGCGCGGCGGGCTCGTCTGCCGCCGGTGCGTGCGCGTGGATGAGCCGGTCCGGCCGGTCGCGGCTGCCACGGCCCGCGAGCTGGCGCGGCTCGCCCGGAGCCCGCTCGCCGACGCCGCCGCCGGCATCGACGCGGCCATCCTGCGTGAGGCCGCGGCGGTCACCGCGCAGCTGATCGCCGCCGTCACGAGCGGGCCGGTGCACTCGCTCGGCCTCCTTGAACGAACTCGCGTTGATTCCCCCGCGGGGGTTCGCTAGGGTCGCCCCTTTCACCGATGCCCGCCCCGACCATGGAGAAGGTGGTGAACCTCTGCAAGCGGCGGGGGTTCGTCTACCCGGGCAGCGAGATCTACGGCGGCCTCGGCTCGAGCCTCGATTACGGCCCGCTCGGCGTCGAGCTCAAGCGCAACGTGAAGGAGGCCTGGTGGCGGGAGATCGTCACCGGGCGCGACGACGTCGTCGGCCTCGACGCGGCGGTCATCATGCATCCGCGGGTGTGGGAGGCCTCCGGTCACCTGGCCGGTTTCACGGACCCGCTCGTCGACTGCAAGGGCTGCAAGCAGCGCTTCCGCGCCGACCAAGTAGCGGGCGCGCGCTGTCCCGAGTGCGGCGGCGAGCTCACCGAGGCGCGGCAGTTCAACCTCATGTTCAAGACCTTCGTCGGGCCGGTCGAGGACACCGCGCACGTGGCCTACCTCCGCCCGGAGACGGCGCAGAGCATGTTCGTCAACTTCCGCAACGTCCTCGAGACCTCGCGCTTGAAGCTGCCCTTCGGCATCGGGCAGATCGGGCGCTCGTTCCGCAACGAGATCACCCCGGGCAACTTCCTCTTCCGCACACGCGAGTTCGAGCAGATGGAGCTCGAGTTCTTCGTCCGCCCCGGCGAGGACGAGCAGTGGTACGACTACTGGCGGCACGCGCGCTTCGAGTGGTACGTCCGCCTCGGCATCGCGCGCGACCGTCTTCGCCTGCGCCCGCACGCCGGCGACGAGCTCGCGCACTACGCCAAGGGGTGCGTCGATGTCGAGTACGCCTTCCCGTTCGGCTGGTCCGAGCTCGAGGGCATCGCGAACCGCACCGACTTCGATCTCAAGCGGCACAGCGAGTACAGCGGTAAGGACCTCACCTACTTCGACGAGGAGCGGCGCGAGCGCTACTTCCCCTACGTCATCGAGCCGGCGGCGGGCGCCGACCGCTCGACGCTCGCCTTCCTGGTGGACGCCTACGACGAGGACGAGGTCGAGGGCGAGGCGCGCATCGTGCTCCGGCTCCACCCGCGCCTCGCCCCCTACAAGGCGGCCGTCTTCCCGCTGCTGCGAAAGGACGGACAGCCCGAGCGCGCACGGCGCATCTACGACACGCTCCGCAGGCACTTCCCGGTCGACTACGATCAGGCGGGCTCGATCGGGCGGCGCTACCGCCGCCAGGACGAGGTCGGAACGCCCTTCGGCATCACCGTCGACCACGACACCATGAAGGACGGCACGGTCACGCTGCGCGACCGCGACGCGATGACGCAGGTTCGCCTCCCCGAGGATCGGCTGGTCGAGGAGCTCGGCGCGCGCATCGAGAGACCCTAGGAGGGCCGCAAACCGTGGCGAGACCGCAGGCGAAGGTGGTCCGGCCGGCGACCCGGCGCGCGGCGCGCTACATCTATGCGTTCGGCGCGGGCCGCAAGGACGGGCGCGCCGACATGAAGGACCTGCTCGGCGGCAAGGGCGCGAACCTGGCCGAGATGGCGCGCCTCGGCCTTCCCGTCCCGCCCGGCTTCACGATCTCGACCGAGGTCTGCACCTACTACTACGCAAACCGCCGGAGCTACCCGCCCGCGCTGCGCGCCCAGGTCGCCGCGGCCCTGGCGCGCATAGAGAAGGCGCTCGGCCGGCGCTTCGGCGATCCGGACGACCCGCTGCTGGTCTCGGTGCGCTCCGGCGCGCGCGCCTCGATGCCCGGGATGATGGACACCATCCTGAACCTCGGGCTCAACGACCGCACCGTGCAGGGCCTGATCCGCGTGTCCGGCAACCCGCGCTTCGCCTACGACTCGTACCGCCGCTTCGTGCAGATGTATGGCGACGTGGTCCTCGGCTTGAAGCCCGAGTCGAAGGACGAGGAGGACCCCTTCGAGGTCGCGCTCCAGGAGAAGAAGCGGGCACGCGGGGTCACGCTCGACACCGAGCTCGACGCCGACGCGCTCCGCGAGCTGGTGGACGAGTTCAAGGCGCTCATCCGGATGCGCAAGGGCGTCCGCTTCCCCGAGGATCCTCACGCGCAGCTCTGGGGCGCGATCGGCGCCGTCTTCGGCTCCTGGATGAACCAGCGCGCGATCGTCTACCGCAAGCTCAACAACATCCCGGAGTCGTGGGGCACGGCGGTCAACGTGCAGGCGATGGTGTTCGGCAACATGGGCGCCGACTCCGGGACCGGGGTCGCCTTCACGCGCGACCCGGCGACGGGCGAGAACGTCTTCTACGGCGAGTTCCTCATGAACGCGCAAGGCGAGGACGTGGTCGCAGGCACCCGCACCCCGCTGCCGATCGCCGCCCTCGAGAAGGAGAACCGGTCCGCCTACGCCGAGCTGGTGCGCATCCGCCGCACGCTCGAGCGGCACTACCGCGACATGATGGACATCGAGTTCACCATCCAGCAGCGGAAGCTCTACATGCTGCAGTGCCGGGTCGGGAAGCGGACCGCCTTCGCCGCCATCCGCATCGCGGTCGACATGGTGCGCGAGCGTCTCATCTCGCGCGACGAGGCCTTGCGGCGGGTCGAGCCCGAGCAGCTGAGCCAGCTCCTGCGCCCGATCTTCGACGCGCGCGAGAAGGAGCGCACGGTGCAGGAGAAGCGGCTGATCGCCAGGGGGCTCAACGCCGGGCCCGGGGCGGCGAGCGGGCGCGTGGTGTTCAACGCCGAGGACGCGGAGCGCCGCGCCGCGGCCGGCGAGCCCGTCATCCTGGTGCGCATCGAGACCTCGCCCGAGGACATCGGCGGCATGAACGCCGCCCAGGGCATCTTGACCGCGCGCGGCGGCATGACCAGCCACGCCGCCCTCGTCGCCCGGCAGATGGGCAAGGTGTGCGTCGCCGGCTGCGAGGCGCTGCTCATCGACTACAAGGCGCGCGCGATGCGCATCACGGGCCGCGGCGAGGTGGTGCGCGAGGGCGACTTCGTCTCGCTCGACGGCTCGACCGGCGAGGTGTTCCTGGGCCAGATCGCGACCACGCCGAGCGAGGTGGTGCGCGTGCTGATCGAGCGCACCCTCGCGCCGGCCCGGGCGCCGGTCTATCGCCTCTATGCGCAGCTCATGAAGTGGGCCGACCAGGCGCGGCGCCTCGGCGTGCGCGCCAACGCGGACCAGCCCGACCAGGGCGCCAACGCGCTCGCCTTCGGGGCCGAGGGCGTGGGCCTCTGCCGCACCGAGCACATGTTCTTCGGCGAGGGGAAGATCGGCCCCATGCGCGAGACGATCCTCGCCGGCACGGTGGAGGAGCGGCGCGCGGCGCTCGCCAAGCTCCTCCCCCTCCAGCGCGCCGACTTCGCGGGCCTCTTCCGCGCCATGAACGGCCGCCCGGTGACGATTCGCACGCTGGATCCGCCGTTGCACGAGTTCCTGCCGCACGACGAGGCGGGGCAGCGCGAGGTGGCGGCCGCGCTCGGCATTCCCTTCGAGCGCGTGCGCGAGCGCGTCGAGGCGCTGCACGAGTTCAACCCGATGCTCGGCTTCCGCGGCTGCCGCCTCGGCATCATCCATCCCGAGATCACCGAGATGCAGGCGCGGGCGATCTTCGAGGCGGCGGCCGAGGTGCGTCAGGCGGGCATCCCGGTGGAGCCCGAGATCATGATCCCGCTGGTCGGGCACGTGAAGGAGCTCGCGCTCCAGGCCGAGGTCGTGCGCCGCGTCGCGGAGGAGGTGATGCGGGAGAAGGGCACGCGGCTGCGCTACCTGGTCGGGACCATGATCGAGATCCCGCGCGGCGCGCTCACCGCCGACGAGATCGCGGGCGTGGCCGAGTTCTTCTCCTTCGGCACCAACGACCTGACGCAGACGACGCTCGGGGTCTCGCGCGACGACGCCGCCCGCTTCCTCCGCCCCTACGTCGACACCTTCGAGATCTACGAGCGGGACCCGTTCGAGTCGATCGATCGCGGCGGCGTGGGCGCGCTCATGCGCATCGCGAGCGAGAAGGGGCGGGCGCGGCGCCCGAAGCTCAAGCTCGGCATCTGCGGCGAGCACGGCGGCGACCCGGCGACGGTTCGCTTCTGCCACGAGATCGGCCTCGATTACGTTTCCTGCTCGCCCTTCCGCGTGCCCATCGCCCGTCTCGCGGCGGCGCGGGCGGCGCTCGGTGCTTGAAAGCACCCGTACTCTCCCGGCAGGCTAAAGCCGACCCCGACTCCGACCGATGATGAGTCGGGCCAGGTGTGCCGACGGCCACCTGCGTTCGGGAGGGCGTGCGTGGCGAGGCAGAACCAAGCTCGGTTGTTCGGGGTCCTCGGCGACCCGGTCGACCATTCGCTTTCCCCGGCGATGCACAACGCCGCCTTCGCCGCCGCCGGCCTGCCCCACGTCTACCTGCGCTACCGGGTGCCGGCCGCCCTACTGCCCGATGCCGTGCGGGAGGCCAAGGCGCTGCGCATGGGGGGGCTCAACCTGACCGTGCCGCTCAAGGAGATCGTCCTCCCCCTCCTCGACGCCCTCACGCACGAGGCCGAGCGCATCGGCGCGGTGAACACCGTCCTCTTCCCCCCGGGCGGGCGGACGGTGGGCGACAACACGGACGGACACGGCTTCCTCGCCGCGCTTCGCGGCCGGGTGCGCCTCAGCGGCGCGCGTGCCCTGGTCATCGGCGCGGGGGGCTCGGCGCGCGCCGTGGGGGCGGCGCTCTGCCAGGTCGGCGCGGCGCGGATCACGATCGCGAACCGCACCCCGGCGCGCGCCGAGCGGCTCGCGGAGCGCCTGGGTCGCCTCGGGGCCGGGGCGACCGCCGCCGTCCCGCTCGCCGGGCTCGAGCGCGGCCAGGGGCTCGAGGACGCCACCCTGGTGGTGAACACGACGCCGCTCGGCCTCGCGGGCAGCGGCCCACGCGTGCGTTACGCTGCCGCGCCGCGCGGCTGCCTGTTCGTGGACCTGGTGTACGGCGCGCGTCCGACGCCCTTCCTCGCCGGCGCCGCACGCACCGGCCGGCCGACGCTCGGGGGCGCCCACATGCTGCTCCACCAGGGGGCGCTCGCCTTCGAGGCCTGGACGGGTCGCCGCGCGCCGCGCGCCGCGATGGCCCGCGCGCTGCGCGCCGCCGGGCTCGCGTTGACTCTGCCACCAGGCGCCGCTACGGTCGCGGCGCGCCGCCCTCCGACACGATGAGCTCCCGTCTCGGAGATGCCCTCCAGAAGCGCGGCGACCTGACCGCCGAGCAGGTCACGCACGCCACCGCGCAGCAGCGGGAGCACGGCGGCGCCCTCTCCACCCATCTCGTCCGCCTCGGCTTCGTGACCGAGGAGAAGCTCCTCTCCTACCTCGAGCGCGAATACCGCCTGCCGGTCGTCGATCCCCTCTCCCTCGACATCCCGCGCGAGGTGCTGGGCATCGTGCCGCAGGCTCTGGTGACGAAGCACCACCTGGTTCCCACCAGCCTCGTCCGCTCGACGCTCACCCTCGCCATGGCCGACCCCTCCAACCTGACGGCCATCAACGAGGTCAAGTTCCTGACCGGCTACGACGTCAAGGTCGCGGTCGCCGCGCCCACCGTAATCCAGCACGCCATCGAGCGCTACTACGACCGCGACACGGACTACGACGCGGTACTCTCGCAGATCGGGAACGACTCGCTCGAGCTCCTCCACGACGAAGCCGAGATCGATCTGAAGGAGCTCGAGCGCGCCACCGAGGAGGCGCCCGTCGTCCGGCTGGTGAACGCGCTCTTGAGCGACGCCATCCGCAAGCGCGCGAGCGACGTCCACGTCGAGCCGTACGAGAAGATGCTCCGCGTCCGCTTCCGCATCGACGGCGTGCTCTACGAGATCATGCAGCCGCCGCTCAGGCTGAAGAACGCGCTCACGTCGCGCATCAAGGTGATGGCGCAGCTCGACATCGCCGAGCGCCGCCTGCCTCAGGACGGCCGCATCAAGATGAAGCTCGCCGGCAACAAGGACATGGACTTCCGTGTCTCCGTCCTGCCCACCATGTTCGGCGAGAAGGTGGTGCTCCGTCTGCTCGACAAGTCGAACCTCCAGCTCGACATGACCAAGCTCGGCTTCGAGGAGGCGGCCCTCAAGCACTTCAAGGACGCCATCTACAAGCCGTTCGGCATGGTGCTGGTGACCGGGCCGACCGGCAGCGGCAAGACCACCACGCTCTACTCGGCGCTCGCCGAGCTGAACAAGGTGAGCACCAACATCTCGACCGCCGAGGACCCCATCGAGTTCAACCTGGTGGGCATCAACCAGGTGCAGATGCACGACGAGATCGGCCTCAACTTCGCGGCCGCGCTGCGCGCCTTCCTGCGCCAGGACCCCGACGTCATCATGGTGGGCGAGATCCGCGACTTCGAGACGGCCGAGATCGGCGTCAAGGCCGCGCTCACCGGCCACCTCGTGCTCTCGACGCTGCGAGCCGTTCATGGCCTACCGCGGCGCGGGGTGCACGGCCTGCGGCGGCACCACCTACCGGGGCCGCATCGCCCTCTACGAGGTCATGCCGATGGGGGACGAGCTGCGCGAGCAGGTCCTGGCCGGCGCGACCGCGCTCGACTTGAAGCGCGCCGCGGTCGCGGCCGGGATGAAGAGCCTCCGGCAGAGCGGGCTCTCCAAGGTGGCGGAGGGCATGACCACCATCGAGGAGATCCTGCGCGTCACGATGGCCGACTAGGGCGCGTACGATTTTGTTCCACCCGCGTTTCGCGTCCGTGACGCCCCGACACAAAGCTGACGGCCCGAGCGGCCGCACGGTGCGGCGGGATCAGGCGTAGCAGGTGGCACGCCCCCTGCTTTCCCGGGCGCCATGCCATCCATCGAGGCCTTCCTGCGCGAGATGATCGAGCGGGGGGCCTCGGACCTCCATCTCACCACGAACAGCCCGCCGATGATCCGCCTGCACGGCGAACTGCTCGCCCTGGCCCATCCGCCGCTCAGCACGACCGACACCAAGAACCTCACCTACAGCCTCCTCACGGAGGCCCAGAAGAAGAAATTCGAGGAGGAGAGCGAGCTCGACTTCTCGTTCGGCATCAAGGGGGTGAGCCGCTTCCGCGGCAACCTCTATCTCCAGAAGGGCGCGGTGGGCGGGGCCTTCCGCATGATCCCGCACCAGACGCCGCAGCTCCAAGCCCTCGGGCTACCGTCCTCGGTGCCGGAGCTCACCAGCCAGCCGCGCGGGCTCGTCCTGGTCACCGGCCCCACCGGCAGCGGCAAGAGCACCACGCTCGCCGCCATGATCGACAAGATCAACCGCGAGCGGCACGAGCACATCATCACGGTCGAGGACCCGATCGAGTTCGTGCACGAGCACAAGGGCTGCCTGGTGAACCAGCGCGAGGTCTTCGCCGACACGCACAGCTTCACGCAGTCGCTCAAGCACGTCCTGCGTCAGGACCCGGACATCGTGCTGATCGGCGAGATGCGCGACCTCGAGACCATCGAGGCGGCCCTGGTGGTCGCCGAGACCGGCCACCTGGTGTTCTCGACCCTGCACACCAACTCCGCGGTGCAGACCATCAACCGCATCATCGACGTCTTCCCGCCACATCAGCAGTCGCAGGTGCGCGCGCAGCTCTCGCTCGTGCTCCAGGCCGTGGTCTCGCAGCAGCTCATCGCGCGCCGGGACGGGCGCGGCCGCCTGCTGGCGGCCGAGGTCATGATCCCGAACGCCGCCATCCGCAACCTGATCCGCGAGGAGAAGGTCCATCAGATCTACTCGCAGATGCAGGTCGGTCAGTCGAAGTTCGGCATGCAGACCATGAGCCAGGCGCTCATCGGGCTGGTGCAGCGGAACCTCATCACGCCCGAAGCGGCGCTCGGTCACGCCACCGAGATCGAGGAGGTCCGCATGATGCTCGGGCAGCAGACGGCGCGGCGCACCGGCTGAGGGAGGGGACGCGATGTCGGTCTACCGCTGGCAGGGCGTATCGCCCAAGGGCGAGACGCTCAAGGGAGAGATGGAGGCGTCGAGCCGCGAGGCGGTGATCATCCGCCTGCGCAGCCAGCGCATCCAGCCGCAGCCGTCCCGCATCAAGGAGAAGGGCAAGGGGCTCGACTTCGACATCGCGGTGCCGAGCTTCGGCTCGCCGGTGAAGGCGCGCGACATCGTGGTCTTCACGCGGCAGTTCGCCACCATGATCGACGCCGGGCTGCCCATCGTGCAGTGCCTCTCCATCCTCGCCGCCCAGACCGACTCGAAACCCTTCCGCCGCGCCATCACCACCGTCAAGGACGACGTCGAGAGCGGCACCACGCTCGCCGAGGCGATCCGCAAGCACAGCAAGATCTTCTCCGACCTCTACACCCACATGGTGCAGGCCGGCGAGGTCGGCGGCATCCTCGACACGATCCTCGTCCGCCTCGCGAACTACCTCGAGAAGGCGGTCAAGCTGAAGAGCAAGATCAAGGGCGCGATGATCTACCCGGCGTGCATCGTGACCGCGGCCTTCGCCGTGACCGCGGTGCTCCTCATCTGGGTGATCCCGGTCTTCGCCGAGGTGTTCGAGAGCTTCGGGCACTCGCTGCCCGCGCCCACCCAGTTCGTCATCAACCTCTCGCACTTCACCATCGACCACGTCTGGTACCTGGCGGCGATCCCGATCATCGCCGGGCTCTCCATCCGCTACGCCTACAAGACCGAGCAGGGCCACGTGGCGATCGACCGCTTCCTGCTGCGCGTGCCGATCTTCGGGCCCCTCATCCGGAAGTCGGCCGTGGCGCGCTTCACGCGCACCCTCGGCACGCTCGTCTCCTCGGGCGTGCCCATCCTCGACGCGCTCACCATCACGGCGCGCACGGCGGGCAACAAGGTGGTCGAGTACGCGATCATGAACGCGCGCCAGAGCATCTCCAACGGGCAGACGATCGCCGACCCGCTCATCGAGAGCAAGGTCTTCCCGCCCATGGTGTGCCAGATGATCAGCGTCGGCGAGACCACCGGCGCGCTCGACAACATGCTGCAGAAGATCGCCGACTTCTACGAGGACGAGGTCGACAACATGGTGAACAACCTGATGTCCCTCCTCGAGCCGGCGGTGATCCTCTTCCTCGGCGTGGTGATCGGCGGCCTGGTCATCTCCATGTACCTGCCCATCTTCAAGCTGGGCGCGGTCATGGACGGATGACGCGTCCACCCGACGGCGCCGGGCACGGGAATGACGTCTCCCACCCGCGCACCCGTGCATGACGGGCCGCGGGACGTCCCCCGCATCGCTTCGTCCCACCTCGAGTTTGACCGGTCGCGGAGGCCAGGTTAACCCTGCCCGCAGTGCCGTCCAGCATGTCGCCGCTTCCCATGCGCGCCGAGGACGGCGGCTGGCTCGTGCTGAGCCTCGCCTTCGCACTCGGCGCCTGCATCGGGAGCTTCCTCAACGTCTGCATCCACCGCCTCCCCCAGGACGAGTCGGTGCTGCGGCCGGCCTCGCGCTGCCCGCGCTGCGCCACGCCGATCGCGTGGCGTGACAACATCCCCCTCCTCTCCTGGCTCCTGCTCGGCGCCCGCTGCCGCGCCTGCCGCACGCCCATCCCGGCGCGCTATCCGCTGGTCGAGGCGGCGACGGGGGGCCTCGCGGTGCTGGCGCTCGTCGGCTTCGGCCCGAGCGCAGCGGCGGCGGTCGCCTTCCTGTTCACCTCCGCGCTCCTCCTGATCACCTTCGTCGACTTCGATCACCGCTTCATCCCCGACGAGGTGAGCCTGCCGGGCATCGCGGTGGGGGTCGGCGCCGCGTTCCTGCCGCGCGGCGTCGGACCGCTCGACGCGCTCGTCGGCGCCGTCCTCGGCGGCGGCGTCTTGTGGGCGGTCGCCTGGAGCTACGAGCACCTCACCGGCGTCGAGGGCATGGGCTTCGGCGACGTCAAGCTGCTCGCCATGATCGGTGCCTTCCTCGGCTGGCAGGCGATCCCGGCCGTGCTCGTGGTCGCCTCGCTCACCGGCTCGCTCGCCGGCCTCGCGCTCATCTTCACACGCCGCGGCCGCTGGCGCATCGGGCGCGTCGCGCGCCGCCTCGGCGCCAGCGCCGTGCTGCCCTTCGTGCGGCGCGCCGCACGACGCACGGAGATCCCCTTCGGCCCCTTCCTCGCCCTGGGCGCCCTGCTCGCGCTCTACCACCCGTCGGTCACGCTGCCCGGGCACCTGGGGTAGGATGATTCGGGGCGGGGGCCCGCCGCGACGCCCGCGTCCTCACCCACGCGCGCAAGGCCCGTCGTCTCTGATCACGCCCGTCACCCGGGGGGCTTGCGTCAGCCGGCAGCGCCAGGTAGCAGGCGAGTGCCGCACGCGTCGTCCCGCCCGCCGACGTGCCGTGGAGGAGGCGGGATACGCAGCGCGCACACGGATTCACGCTGCTCGAGGTCGTCGCCGGCCTCGGCCTGGCCATGGTGCTTGCGGGGGTCGGCGCCGTGCAGCTCGTCGCCCTCGTCCAGACGGCGCGGCTCGCGGGCGCGGCGCGCGAGGTGGCGACCGCGCTCAGGCTGGCGCGCGGCATCGCGCTCTCGAGCGACGCGTCCATCGAGGTCCGCTTCGATCCGGGGCGTGCCCTCTGCGAGACGCGCGACCGGGCCGGCGCGTTGCTCTCGACGCGCTGGCTGCCCCCGGGCGTCGGCTTCGCGGCTCTCCCCGCGCGTGGCCGCGTCCTCTTCGGCGGGCTCGGCGGCGCCGAGAACGCCACCATCGCGCTCGCGGCGGGCGCACGGACGCGCAGCGTGATCGTGAACCAGCGCGGCCGCGTGAGGGTGCAGTGAGCGGGCGGGCGATCGCACGCCGGCCGCGCGCCGGCTTCACCGTGGTCGAAGCGCTGGTCGGTACGGCGCTCGCCGGCATCGCGCTCGCCGGGCTGGCCGCGGTCGCGGGGCTCGCGACGGCGAGCCTGCGCCTCGCACGCGACACGGGCATCGCGCTCGCGCTGGCGACCGAGCGCCTCGAGGCCCTGCGCGTCGGACCGCGCGCCGACGGCGCGGACAGCCAGGTGGCGCCCGACGGCACGCGCTTTCAACGGAGCTGGACCCGCGACGGCGGGCGCGGCACGCCGGAGCGCCTGAGCGTGCGCATCGCGTGGGGGCGGCACGCGCTCCAGCTCGAGACGGAGGCGTTCCCGTGACGCGGCGGCGCGCGCGCGGCACCAGCCTGGTCGAGCTGCTGGTTGGAACGGGGCTCGCGCTCCTGGTCTTCTCCGCCCTGACCGCGGCGGTCGGCACCGGGGCGCGCCTGCTGATCGCGTGCGGCGCTCGCGGTGAGGCGGAGGACACCGCCCAGCTCGCGCTCGAGGCGCTCACCTTCGACGTCCGGCGCGCCGGGTGGGATCCGGCTGCCAGCGGTCTCGTGGCCGTGCGCGAGGCCGACACCGATCGGCTCGTCCTCGCCGCCGACCTGGACGGCGACGGTGCGGTCGACGACACCTCGGAGGAGACCACGGCGTACGTCTGCCTGGCGAGCGCGCGGCGCCTCTCGCGCCTCGTCGGCCGCCAGTCGATGCCGCTCGCCGACGGTGTGACCGGCTGCGGCTTCCGCTACCTCGATCGGGAGGGGGCGCCGATGGCGATCCCGGCGGGCGGCCTCGCTGCGGCCGACCGCGCGCGTATCGGCGCGGTCGCGCTCGACCTCGTGCTGCTGCCGAACGGGCTCGCCGGGCGCGCCGAGCGCAGCATCCTGATCGCGCTCCGGACGGCGCCATGACACGCGGGAGCACCGCGCTGCCGGCGGCCCTCGCCACCCTCGCCGTCTCCGCCGCCCTGGGCGCCGCGGTCGCCGAGCTGGCGCGCATCGAAGTCGTCCTGGCCGAGCAGCGTCGCGCCGCCAGCGTGGCGCTCGCGGCGTGCGATGCCTGCGCGGCCGAGGTCGTCGCGGCCTTGCCCGTGGGCTGGGACTTCGCCCCCCTGCTCGCCGGCCCCGACGGCCGCACCGGCACGGCCGACGACGGCGTGCTCGCCACGCCGGCCGGGTGCACGGGGAGCGCCGGCGTGGCGCCGGGAACAGCCGACCCACCGCGCGCCCTCCTCCGCCTCGAGGCACGCGCGGGTGGCGGGCGGCGCGCCCTCGAGGCGCTCGTCGGGCGCGATCCGGCGCCCGGCATCCCGGCGCTCCTCTGGCTCGGCGCCACACCCGGCGCCGCCGTCTCCGGTACGCTCGCGCTCGACGGCGCCGATGCCGACGGCGCGGCGACATCCGACTCGGCCGGGCTCGGGGCGCCGGACGACCCGGACGCGCTCGACCGCTGGCTCGCGGGCGAGGGCGCGCGCGTGGTGTCGAGCGCGCGCACGCTACCCGCCCTCCGCTCCCCACCGCCGCCCCTGGTCGCGCTCGCCGAGCGCATGCGGACCGCCGGAGCGCGGGGCGCCGAGGCCCTCGTGCCGACCGGCACCCCGCCCCCGTCGCTCGCGCTCGTGCAGGGCGACCTGGTCGTGAGCGACGGGCTCTTCGGCGCCGGGCTCCTCTTCGTGGACGGGTTGCTCGACATCCGCGGCACCCTGGATTTTACTGGAGTCGTGGTCGCCGCAGGCGGGGTACGGATCGCGGGTGCGGGGCATCTCGCGATCGGAGGGGCGCTCTGGGTGGGCGCCCCCGCCGCGGGCGGCTTGCTTCTCGACGTGGCGGGGAGCCTGGCACTCCGCCAGCAGAGCACCGCCCTCGCCGCCGCCGATCGGCTTCTCGTGCTCCCCCGCCGCCCCGTGCTGCTCGGCGTGCGGGACCTCGGCTAGGCCGGGTAGCCATGGCCACTCGAACGACCCTAGCCCGCGGGGGCAGCGCTGCGGGATGGCAAAGCGCATACTGGTCGCCGAGGACGACCCGGACAACCGCTGTATCGTGGTCAAGGTTCTGACCCTCGAGGGCTACGAGACCCTGGAGGCGGACGACGGCCGGTCCGCCCTGGCGCTCGCGCGCCGGGAGCGTCCCGACCTGATCGTGATGGATCTCGGCATGCCGGGGATGGACGGTTGGGAGGCCGCGCGCCGGCTCAAGGCGGACCCGCAAACGGCCGATATCCCGATCATCGCGCTCACCGCGTGGGACGAGGAGCGCGCCCGCGAGGCGGGATACGATGGCTATCTCTCGAAACCCTGTCGGCCGAAGACCATCCGTGAGGCCGCCGCGCGCTTCCTCGCCGGCCGCTGAGCGGAGGGGGCGGCGATGAGCGCGACCGTGCTCATCGTCGACGACAACGAGGACAACGTCCAGATCCTCATCACGTCCCTCTTGAAGCGCGGCTACGAGGTCCGCATCGCGCGCGATGGGCCGAGCGCCCTCGCGTCGGTGCGCCAGCAGCGCCCGGACGTGATCCTGCTCGACGTGATGATGCCCGGGATGGACGGCATGCAGGTGCTCGACCACCTGAAGCTCGACCCGAAGACCGCCTCGGTCCCGGTCGTCATGGTGACCGCCAAGACCCAGGACGAGGACCTGCTCGCCGGCTACCAGAGCGGCGCCGACTACTACATCACCAAGCCGTTCACGACCCGCCAGATTCTCCACGCCATCGGCCTCGTGCTCGGCAGTCACGCGCTCGACTGATCGCCCTTGCGGCGGGGCGAGGCGCGGGCTAGACGGACCGCTCGCCCGTGGCGCTGTTCATCACCTTCGAGGGCATCGAGGGCTCCGGCAAGTCGACCCACCTGCGGCATCTCGCCGAGCACCTCCGCGCAAGCGGCAGCCGCGTGGTCGAGACGCGCGAGCCGGGCGGGACGGCGGCCGGGGCCGCCATCCGCCGCCTCCTGCTCGGCCCCGACGCGGCCCCGCTGACGCCGCTCGCCGAGCTCTTCCTCTACTGCGCGGACCGCACGCAGCACGTGCGGGAGGTCATCCGGCCCGCGCTCGACGCGGGGCAGGTCGTCCTCTGCGACCGCTTCTCGGACTCGACCCTCGCCTACCAGGGCTACGCGCGCGGCCTCGACCTCGAGACGGTGCGCGCGCTCGACGCGCGCGCGCGGGGTGGGGTGTGGCCGGACCTCACCTTCCTGCTCGACTGCCCGGCCGCCGACGGGCTCGCGCGCGCGCGGGGACGCGCCGGACCGGGCGACCGCTTCGAGCGCGAGGCGCCCGCCTTCCACGAGCGCGTCCGCCAGGGGCTCCTCACGCTCGCCGCCGCCGAGCCGGGACGTTTCTGCGTGCTCGACGCGGCGGAGCCCATCGAGCGCGTGCACGCACGCGTCATCGCCGAGGCCGAGCGGCGGCTCGGGGGCCGCGCGTGAGCTTCGCCCGGGTGATCGGCCATGCGGGGGCGGCGGCGCGGCTCGCGCGCGCTGCGGCGGACGGCCGCGTACCGGCGGCCGTGCTCCTGGTCGGCCCGGCGGGCATCGGCAAGCGCGCGCTCGCCGACGCCTTCGCGGCCCGTCTCCTCTGCGCCGCGCCCGGTGCAGGCGACGCGTGCGGCACCTGCGCGCACTGCACCCGCGTCGGCGCGGGAACGCACCCCGACCTGCACCTCGTGGCGCGCGACCCGGAGCGCCGCGACATCCGCATCGAGCAGGTGCGCGAGCTGACCCGCTGGTTGACACTCCAGCCGCTCATGGCGGCGCGCAAGGTGGGTGTGCTCGACGACGCGCACTGCTTGAGCGAGCAGGCGCAGAACGCGCTCCTGAAGACGCTCGAAGAGCCGCCCGGGGCGGCGGTGCTCGTGCTCGTCGCCTCCTCCGCGGCGCTCCTCCTCCCGACCGTCCGCTCGCGCTGTCAGGTGCTGCGCCTCGACCCGCTGCCGGCGGCGGAGGTGGCACGCGTGCTCGACGCCTGCGGCCTGCCGCCCGAGCAGGCGCGGGAGCTCGCGCCGCTTGCCGAGGGATCGCCCGGCCGCGCGCTCGCGCTCGCGGGCGAGGCGGAGACGGGCGCGCGCGCGCTCGTGCTGCGGGACCTGCCCCGGCTGCGCGAGCTCGGCGCCGACGAGCTCTCCAGGACCGCGCAAGCGCTCGCGCGGGGGGCCCTCGACGCGGGCCTCGCGACGGCCCTCGCCTGGTACCGCGACGTCCTCGAAACGGCGCTCGCGGGCGACGCGGCCGCGCTGCGGAACCCGGCTGCCGCGGACGTCGTCCGGCTCGCCGCGCGCCGCCTCTCCCCGCCGGCGCTGCTTCGCCAACTCGAGGCGGTCTATGATACGATCGTGGCCCTCGAGAAGAACGCCAACCGCATGCTCGCCGTCGAGACCATGCTCCTCTCGCTGCGCGCGATCGAGCGCGGCGCCAGCGCCGGCCCGGACGCGTCCCCATGGAAGAGCAGCCGGTAGAGCCCGGCGCCCTCGCGGTCGGCGTCCGCTTCCGGCCGAGCGGCCGGATCTACGACTTCGATCCGGGTCCGCTCCTCCTCGCGCGCGACGATCGCGTGCTGGTCGAGACCGAGCGCGGCCCCGCGCTCGGCACGGTGGTCGTCCCGACCCGCATGCGGCCCGCCGCCCGCGCCCTCCAGCGTGTCATCAAGAAGGCCGACTCGCGCGACCTGGCGCGCGAGGACCAGAACCTCCAGCGCGAGCGGCAGCACTACCGGACGGCGCTCGAGCTGGTACGCGGCCGGAACCTCGCGATCAAACTGGTCAAGGCCGAGTCGGCCTTCGACGCGAGCAAGGTCACCTTCTTCTTCGCGGGCGAGGAGCGGGCCGACCTCCGCGACCTGGGGCGCGAGCTGGGCGAGCTGCTGCGCACGCGCGTCGAGATGAAGCAGATCGGCGCGCGCGACGAGACCAAGGTTACGGGCGGGGTCGGTCCGTGCGGGCGCGAGCTGTGCTGCTCCTCGTGGCTGCAGGAGTTCCAGCCCGTGTCGGTCCGGATGGCGAAGGAGCAGGGCCTGTCGCTCAACCCCGCGAAGCTCGCCGGCATGTGCGGGCGGCTCAAGTGCTGTCTGCGCTACGAGTACCAGACGTACGTCGAGCTCAAGAGGACGCTGCCGGCGGTCGGGGCGCCGGTCGAGTCGGTCAAGGGCGACGGCACGGTCGTCCGGCAGAACGTGCTCCGGCAGACCGTGATCGTCCGTCGGAGCGAGGACAACGTCGAGGTCGAGGCGACCCGGGACGACCTGGTCGTCCGCCGTGCCGACGCCTGACGCCGGCGGCGCCCCGCGCGCCCGCATGCCGAGCGAGCCGCTCTACCTGACCACGCCGCTCTTCTACGTGAACGCCGAGCCGCACCTCGGCCACTTCTACGTGACGCTGGTGGGCGACGTCCTGGCGCGCTTCTGGCGCGCGCGCGGGCGCACCGTGTTCACGCTGACGGGCACCGACGAGCACGGGGACAAGATCGCGCAGGCCGCGGCCGCGGCGGGGGTGACGCCGCAAGCGCACGCGGACCGCGTGAGCGCGCTCTTCCGCTCGACCTGGGAAGAGGCGGGACTCCGCTACGACCACTTCATCCGCACCACGGACGCCTACCACGTGCGCTACGTGCAGCAGATCCTGGCCCGGGTGC
>WNFP01000685.1_pt1 | contig 26086 bp, 23 predicted proteins | sample 5400201 | NCBI WGS metagenome assembly WNFP01 (sample SAMN13153355, study PRJNA577476) | soil metagenome | isolation source: 115 cm saprolite under Madrone tree | place: USA:California | collected 2016-06-14 | reverse complement strand
TCCACGGTGCGGCGGCTGCAGATCGACAAGCTCGCGCGCTTGCGGAAAGAGCGCAACCAGAAGGACGTCGACGACGCGCTGGCGGCGCTGACCCGCAGCGCCGGCGAGGGCAACGGCAACCTGTTGGCGCTGGCGATCGATGCCGCGCGCGCCAAAGCCACCGTCGGCGAAATATCCGATGCGATGGAAAAGGTGTTCGGGCGGCATCGTGCGGAAATCAAATCCATCACCGGCGTCTACAAGCGGGAGGCGTCCACCATGTCCAACCGGGTCGAGAAAGTGCAGGCGCTGATCGATGCATTCGAGGATGCCGAGGGCCGCCGGCCACGTATCCTGGTCGCCAAGATCGGCCAGGACGGCCACGACCGCGGCCAGAAGGTGATTGCGTCCGCCTTTGCCGATGTCGGCTTCGACGTCGATATCGGGCCGTTGTTTGCCACCGCCGAGGAGGCCGCGCGGCAGGCGGTCGAGAACGACGTGCATATCCTCGGCGTGTCATCGCTGGCGGCAGCCCATCTGACCGCGGTACCGGAACTGAAAGCCGCATTGAAGAAGCTGGGCCGCGACGACATCATGATCATCATCGGCGGCGTGGTGCCGCCGCAGGATTACGACGCGCTCTACAAGGCCGGCGCCGAGGCGATCTTCCCGCCCGGCACCGTGATTGCCGACGCCGCCGAAGAGCTGATCCACAAGCTCAATGCGCGGCTCGGCCATAGCGAGGCGGCGGAGTAGCGCCCGACAGGTCCGTTTTGCCGCAACGCACACTTCATTTTGCTAGGGAGAACACGGTCACGCCCCATTTGCGCAGGGCTGGCGGTACTGTCGTCGACCTACGCCGAAGCCGCCGAACGCGTCTGGATGCGGTGCGCCCGAAGGAGCCGCTCTCCGGCTGCAGCGTTGTTAGAGAATCCGTAAATCGTCCGCCGGACGACCAGGCTGCTCGATACGCGGTGCCTGGCCACCGCGCAGCACCGAATTACCCTCGTACAGGGTCCTCTGGTCGATAGCGGCCGGCGCCAGCCAATGCTGTTCATCCATCTCGCCGTTCAACCCATAGACGGCCAGCGCGTTGCTGTAGACGACCTGATGAATCGCATCCGTGCTCACGCCGCGTTGCGCCATCAGCCGCGCCGTCTTGGGTACAGCAAGGGGGTCGGAAACACCCCAGTCGCACGCCGAATCGACAATCAACCGTTCGGGGCCAAATTTTTCGACAAGGGCGGCCATGCGTTCGCTGCCCATCTTGGTCTGCGGGTAGATTGAAAACGCACACCAATAGCCGCGGTCGAGAACGTCGCGAATCGTCTCCTCATTGTTGTGGTCGATCACACAGCGCGCGGGGTCGAATTTGTGCTCCTTCAATACGTCCATCGTTCGCAGCGTCCCGGCGTGCTTGTCGCGGTGCGGTGTGTGAATCATGATGGGAAGAAAGTATTCCTTCGCCAACTCGATTTGCTTTCGCAGCGCCTTGTCTTCGAGGGATGTCTGTTCGTCGTAGCCAAGCTCTCCCATCGCCACGACGCCTTCCTTGACAAGAAAGCGGGGCAGGGCGTCGATTACGGCTTCCGCCACCGCCTCGTTGTTGGCTTCTTTCGGATTCAGGCCGATCGTGCAGTAGTGCCGGATGCCGAATTGTCCGGCGCGGAAGCGCTCGAAGCCTGATATCATGGCAAAGTAGTCGACGTAGCTTCCGACATTTGTGCGGGGTTGCCCGAGCCAGAAGGCCGGCTCAATGACCGCGACCACGCCGGCCCTGGCCATGGCTTCGTAGTCGTCGGTCGTCCGCGAAATCATGTGGGCGTGGGGATCAATGATGATCCCCCCGTGCCGGCCTCCGGCCGTGCCGTTCGAAGCATGATCCGGCTGCTCGCTCGCGGCCGCAGCAAGGCGCTGCACGTCGTTCAACAGGCGCGCAAGCTTCTCGGCGGTCAACGGGCCATCGCAGCAGGGACATGCGAGCGTCTTGCCGGCCATCAATTCCTGCAATGTGCCTGCATCGCAGGCGAACGGTCCAAGAGGAGAAGATCCCGTCATTTGTCCAGTGTCCTCACATAGGCAACGATCCTGAGCATTTCATCCTGCTTCATGCCGCGGCGATGGAACGACTGCATCGCGCCGCTGGCTCCGCCATAGATGATAGAAAACATTCCAGGGTCCGTCAGCACCTGTTTGTAGACGACATCCTTGCCGATCAGCGTGGGGCCCATCTTCCCGGTTCCATCGGCGCCATGGCAGACGACGCAGTTCGACACGTAAAGCTTCTTGCCGTCGGCAATCGCGTCGGCATTGCCATGATAGTCGTTGTCTCCCGTTTCCTTGAACTTCTTGACGGCGGGCGTTTCGACCTCGCCGGGCTGGAGTTCGAATGTCATCGGCGAATTGTCCCACGGACTCTTGAAGTCGGCGACGTCCCCGGCCGCGACGAACGAGACAGCCATCGCATTGACGATCACGGCTGACAGGAAACTTACGCTGCATTGACGCAGGCGATCAGACGTCATCGGTTCAATCTCGCTTGTTCCAAAACAATCATCGCCCGCGACAAGGCGGGCGATGATCCTTTCTTCCGTACTCCTGGTCCTACTTGGCCTTGGCGAGTTCGGCGCCGGCGGGCACCTTGTCCGCGGGCAAAACACGCCAGAGAGCGCCGGGCGGATTGCGGTCGGCTCCCTTGTCGTCGGTGTAGAAGCAGTAGCAGTTCACCGCCAGCACAGTCCCATCCGCATCGACATTGCCCGCGGTGAACTGGAGCTGCGTCTGCATGAACTCCTGCATCTGCCACTTCTTGGCGCTGTCATCCCAGGCCACGCCGAACAGCCGGCCCGAGCACCAATCGCCAACCATGTAGGTCTTGTTCAGGCCGCCGTAGTTGGCAACGCCGAGCCCCTGTGAGGAGCACCCGCCGACGTTGGACTTGGTCCCGTTCTCGAACGCCTCGTCGTGAGGATATTCGGCAATGGGCAGAACGCCGACGATCGGGCACTTCTGATCGGCGGACATCGCCGGGTGGCAGTAGGAGCCCTCGTTGAATTTCCAGCCGTAGTTCTCACCGCCCTTCGACGATGCTGGCTGGTAGTTGATCTCCTCCCAGTGGTTCTGGCCAACATCCGCGATGAAGAGGTCGCCGGACTTCTGATCGAAGTGGAACATGTAGGGATTGCGCAGGCCATAGGCCCAGATTTCCGGCCGCGAACCGATCTTGTTCACGGTGAAGCCCTGTTCGGTGATTCCAAACAGCGACATCAACTGTGGCTTGTCGGCCTTGGCGAACGGATTGTCCTTTGGAACTGAATAGGGCGTGTCGTCGTCGGTATCGACATCGATCCGCAGCAGCTTGCCCCAGAGAACGTTCAGGTTCTGCCCCGCATTGAGTGGATCACCTTCCCAGCCTGCATCGCCCTTGCCGATATAGAGCTTGCCATCGGGACCGAAAGCAATCATGCCGCCGTAGTGATTGTAGTAGGGCTGCGGAATGTTCATGAGCACCTTCACGGTCTTCGTGAACTGCTCCTTGGTCACCTGATTGGGACTCTTGGGGTCAACGGTGACTCTCGCGATAATCGAGGCGCCGTTGAAAGGAAGCGACGCATAGTGAACGTAGACGTAGCCGTTATCCTTGAACTTGGGGTGGAACGCGACTGACCAGAGTCCCTGCTCGACAAATCCGGTCTGCACATCGGAACCGAGCGGGTTGAAATTGGTCAGATCGATAAGCGGCTCGGGCAATACCTTGCCGCCCTTGTCGACCACCTTGACCCGGCCCGCGCGCTCCACGACGAAGATACGTCCAGAACCGTCATTCGCGGCGGTGACGCCGACCGGATCGTGAAAGCCGTCGGCAACCTTGACGAGCGCCAGTTTTGGGGCGCCCGGTATCTTTCCCCCGGGCTGAGCAACATCGGCCGGTGTTGCCGGCACTTGTTGCGCAGACGCAACGGGCATGCCCAAGCATGCCGCCGCCAAAAAGGCGGCGAGCGTCAACGTTCTCATGATGGTTGACTCCTGTTCGTTTCCTGGGCCGGCAAAATTCTTTGATTTCGTATCCGGCCGACAAGGATGGTAGCGCGTTCTCTCGAAGCTGCAACAGTAAATCAATCGGGCGCGTCAAGAAGGCTGCCAGGGTCGCCTGACCGCGCCTGTTTGATCGGATTGTTTGATCGCATGGATTGCGTCAGTCGAACAAGCCGACTGCGAGCGCGGCCGCGATCAGCAACAAGAGCGCGCCATCAAGCGCATGCAGGCCGAGGCCAATCGCAAGGCGGCCTTCGATTGCGCGGTGCGCTAACGCATATTGCAACGCAATTTGCAGCAGCGGAATGCAGGAGAACAGCACGCGTTGCCCACGAGGAGCGCCGCCCAACCAAGCGAGGATCGGAAGTGGGATGAACAGCCACTGAAAGATGCCGACCCAGGCGCTGTGATAGGTCCACCATTACGGATTAGTCATCGCAGCCATTCCCGCGATGAAGAACTGCATGAGCAGACAAATAGTCAGCAGTACTGACAGAGTACGCAGCAGCATTCGCGAAAGGAATGGCCGCGACCATTCGCTCATGCGAGCGCTTTCCATTCGATCTTTTCGGTCACCAGGCGTGATTGGATTTCCACCACTTGCCCACCCAAGCCCCGCTGCTCAAACGAGAGACCGGCACGTCCCGGTTGCGCTCGCTGTAACGCAAGTGCAACCGAGCGGCGCTCCTTGTCACCACCTGTCTCGAACGCGTGGATCAACGCCGCGACTCCCGCAGCGTCCGCATGAGGCGCCACGCATCGCCATACTTCTCCGCTCACCGGCCGTCCCGCCGCCCATCTCTCTTCGGCGAGATCAACGAGCATGCGCGCCAGTCGGGGGTTACCGCGCCGGTCCAGGTCCTGGATCGGCCACAGATGTGAGCCGATGAAGAAGGCCTTCACCACCATCTGGTTCCAGGCGTCTTCGCTGAACCATTCGACCGGATACGGATTGCGATGGGCGACCGCCTCGAAGACAGGCTTGATGCCGGAACGAATGCCTTCCCTCGCCCTCGGCTCCAGCATTTCGGCGGCGGGATATACCGGCAATCCCCGGCAAAGTGCGATCAATTCATTGAGCCCGGCCGTGGCACAGAAGCCGTCAAACCAGCCGGCAAAGGCAGCATCGTCGCCCGCATAGCTTGCGGTCGCAAAAGCAATCCGTGCCGCTTGATCGACGCTCCATTCGCTGGGATCGAGACCCGGCCGCAATGCCGTTGCACGCGCCCTGTCGTCTGGTGTCAGTGCCAAATCCGCCCTGCCAAGACGGCGCGGCGCAAGACCGATCGCCATGGCAAGCGGATCGCCCCGCGGCGCACGCTTGATATGCTCGATGGTCTCGCGAAACCAGGTCAGAGCATTCTCGTTCGCCGCCCGTGAGATCCAGTCGTCCGCCAAGGCAATGAAGCCGTCGCAAACGATCATTCCGGCGCGACCGCTTCCATTTTGACCGGATGAACTCGTCAGGGCTTGCATCACGTTCCTGGAATAACCGCCTGGAAAAGCCGTGTCAGGACATAACCGCTCGCGCAAAGGCAAGCGAGCACTATCCCTCCCCCGTACAGCGCCACAGCCAGGGCATCGACCAGGCAGATCGCCGCAATCAGCATCGAGACGGCGCGCGGCACCGCATCCGGTGTAACACGCCTGGCCAATAGCTGCACGGCGGCGATGTCAACCGCGCACAGGACAAAAGCTCCAATGACGACAGGCCATCCTGAAATGCCTGATAACGCGAACAGCAAAGGGCCGGCCAAAATGAAAAGCGGCCACAATTTTCCGACTTGATTGAGGTTCTCCTGCTTGGCGGCGTAGGTCAGTCCGATGACGTGAGCGGCAAGAGCCGTCGCCCCCATAATCAATGTCGAACGAATTTCCCCGCTGACAGCTGCACCGGTCGCCAGATAGACCAAGGCACGGCAGAGACCCATAATCACCGGCGCAAAAATGTTGCCTTTGTGCCAGGCATCGTAAAGCACGATCGCAGCAGCCAACGCCAAGCCCCAAATCGCGGTCAAAAGGCCGAACGGCGCCAGCAGGGCCACGCCGATTGCAAGCAGCGCAAATCCGATTGCCGACACAGTGCACGCGCCGATATCCCCGGCATGGATCGGACGACCCGGGCGCTCCCGCGCGTCAATTTCCCTGTCGAAGAAATCGTTGAGATACATGCCGCCCACATAGAACGCCGTCATGACAAGGCCAACGACCGCGAGGTCGGCGATGGTTGCGGCGGCGTTGGCTATCGTGGCTCCCGCGATGACGTTGGTCCACACGGTCGGCAGATTGGACACCCGGCCCAGCCTCAGCAGGGTCTGGGCGCTGGGTGCTCGGACGGCTACGACAGTCATCCCACAAGTTCCTGCCGGCAGAACGCGATTTCACGAGCGATGTCAGCCGATTTCGAGCCGGTCCTGAGTTGGTCGGGCAGAACGTCCCACGTATACGTTTCGACCTCCAGATGCGACGACCTGCTTTTCTGACGCAAGGCGGCGAGTGTCTTCACAAGATCGCTGCGCGTAGAACTGATTTCGCCGAGATCGGCTAGAAACACCGGAACATGACAATGGATACGCCACTCTCCGTCAGCCTGCCCTTCTCCGAACGCAGCCACGGCGTCCGGCAGGTCGACATGGCGGGCGAGATTGTCATCGCGACGGACGATGGACTGGTGCAGATAGACGCCGTCGTTGTATTTCATCACGGCGGCGACGAGGTCCTTCCTCATCGCCGGCACCCGCATCGCCGCCGACAACTGGATTTTCGGGGTCGCGATTCCTGCTGCCAGCAGGCGATCAAGCTCGGCCACGATGTCTTCATATTCGACCGCGCCATGGCAAACGTCGTAACAAATGCCGAGATGGCGGCGCAACAGAACTTCGGCCTCTTGCAGGGACACACCTGTGACGGCGCCAAGTTTGTCAAGCGTTTCAGGCTTGAGAAGCGTGTCCTTGAAAAACGCAATACTCTCGGCGGTCGTTTCAAGAAAACAGCAGGGCTCCGGCTCGAGAGCGAGCGCGATATGCTTGCCGGTGCGGCGTTCAACGTCGACGAGATCTGCGACCGCCATCATCAGGTTGCCAGCCATGGCGGCAATAGCCTCGCTTGATCGGCCGTTCGGTTTGAAGGCGCCGGGCACGGTCGAAATGCTGCCATCGACTCCATCCGGCAGAATGGCAGCCAGCACGGCTGCGCTGTTGGCCGTGAATGCGACCCGCTCCCGGTCGCGCCAATCGGGCAAATAGACGTGCTCCTTGACGCGGACACCGTGAAACGGCCCAAACGGGAACGCGTTGATGGTAAAGACGTAGGCGCCGAGCTTCGATAGTTGATCGCTAAACGAAGCCAGCGCGTCAGGCTCCCTCGCAGTGGCCGCGGCTTGGCCGGAAAGCCGTAATCCTATTCCCATCGGCTGGTTCGGAGCGACACTCGACTTGATGGCCGGAACATGCTCGTCCAGGCTTGCCCGAATGTCACGCCAGCTTTCGCCGGCATGAATGTTCGTGCAATAAGTCAAGTGAACGTCGCCCGGAAGCTGGTCGAGTTTCATTCTCCGTCACTTCCGCCGTTCGAGCCAGTCAATAGACTGGCCGACGATTTTCTCATCCATTTCGTGGACTTCCACGCCGCGGCCAATTCCCGCAAGCAGCGTGACCGCCAATTCTCCGCCCAAATGTTCCTGAAAGTCGGCAAGACCTTTCAGCACCAGCGGCCGGCCTTGCGAATCGCATTGCCGAAGCTTGTCGTGCCACAAGGCAAAGCCGAGCCGCTCCAGAAGAGCTGCCACACGCTCGTCCTCGCCGGCGGCCAGATGCCCGGACAGGAACGAATAACGCGTGTCAAGCGCAACGCCGATGGCCACGGCTTCACCATGATTCACTTCATTGCGCGTGAGTTGTTCGAGCTTGTGCGCCGACCAATGACCAAAATCGAGCGGTCTCGCCGACCCCATCTCGAACGGATCGCCACCGAGCCGGATTTGGCGCATGTGCAGTTCGGCGCTTCCCTTGATGAGATGATCCAGATGAGGTCGGGAAAACCGTGCAAGCTCGTCCGCATGGGCCTCGAGCCAGTTGAAAAACTTTCCGTCGCGGATCAAGGCAACCTTCACGGCCTCGGCCATGCCTGCTCGCTTCTCGCGGGGCGGCAACGCATCGATAAAGGAGCTGTCGTTGATGATCGCCCAAGGCGGCGCAAAAGTGCCAATGAGATTCTTCAGGCCGAAATGGTTGACGGCATTCTTGACGCCGACGCCACTGTCATCCTGGGCCAAAACCGTGCTCGGAAAACGAATGTGGCGGACGCCGCGATGAAAGATAGCGGAGGCATGGCCGACTGCATCGAGCACCGCACCTCCTCCGATCGCAAGCGTAAAGGAATGCCGGTCAATCGCGTGCTGTGAAAGCAATTCAAGCAGACGGGCAATGGTATTCGGATCGTTCTTGCAAGCTTCGCCTCCCTCGACCGGCACCGGCGGATTGACCAGTTCCATGCTTCCTGCATGCGCCGCGGCGTAGTTCTCGATCTGCGACGCGAGGTCGGGAAGCGAACTCAGGACGCCCTGATCGACAAAGACCAGGCACCTATGGCGCTTGTGAGGTTCCCGCTGTGACAACACGTCGACCAGGCTACGGTTGCCAAGGGCAAAAGCATCACGCGTAAAGACCACCGGGTATTCGTAGGTGACGCTGAACGATTGCCGCCGAACATCCTCGATTCTTTGAGAGGGCGTATCAAGCATCGCATTCTCCCTCGCGCGGCGCCCTTGTTCTTCTGCTCTGTATGGGCCGGCGAACACCTGCGAAACGATCAGCATTCGAGCGCCGCCGATCGCAACGCGCACTTCAATTTCACTGGACAGCGTGCCACTTTGCTTGCCAGTTTGGCAAGCCGTTTCGTGCTGCCGCGTTGCCCCTGGCCGGCAATGCCGCCCTGCGACGAGAGAGGAAAATACGTTGAAACAGGTGCTGGCAATGATCGTGGTCGGATTGACGCCACGGCATTTGGGGCCTCTGACTCCGCGGCTTTCAGTGCTTGCACGCGAAGGCCGCATGGCAACGCTGGACACGGTGACCCCCGCCGTCACTTGCAGCGCTCAGGCCACGTTCATGACGGGTACGTTGCCGCAGGACCACGGCGTTGTCGGAAATGGCTGGCTGTTCCGCGATCAGATGGAGGTCTTGCTGTGGAGTCAATCCAATCGGCTTGTCGGCGGCGAGAAGATCTGGGAAGCCGGCAAGAAACGCGACCCCGACTTCACATGCGCCAACATGTTCTGGTGGTACAACATGGCGTCGAGTCACGACGTAGGCGCCACGCCGCGGCCGATCTACAAGGCGGACGGTCGCAAGCTTCCGGATTGCTATACGGTGCCAGCGGACTTGCGTGAGCGCTTGACCGAACGGCTGGGCGCATTCCCTCTATTTCAGTTCTGGGGACCTGCAACGACCATTGCCTCGACACGCTGGATTGCCGAAGCCACCAAGCTGGTCATGGCCGAGCATAATCCAACGCTCACGCTCGCTTATCTCCCCCACCTCGACTACGATTTGCAGCGCTTCGGACCCGACGAGACTCATGCCTCCGTCCGGCAATCACTGATCGATATCGACAGTGTTGCTGGCGATCTTGCCGACGTCGCGCGCGCATCTGGCCGATCGGTCGTTGTCCTCTCCGAATATGGCATTATGCCAGTCGATCGGCCCGTCCACATCAACAGAGCATTGCGTGACGCAGGCCTACTGGTTGTCCGGGAGGAAGACGGCGGTGAACTGCTCGATCCGATGGCATCGCGCGCGTTCGCACTTTCAGACCACCAAATCGCACATATCTACGTCTCCGATCGGGAATTGTTGCCGAAAGTGAGAAGTCTGGTCGAAGGATTGCCCGGGGTTGAGCATGTCTATGGCGGGGCCGAACGAGGCGCGATCGGCCTCGATCATGTCCGCTCAGGCGAGTTGATCGCGATGGCAGACGCCCGTTCGTGGTTTACCTACTACTATTGGAAGGATGAAAGCCGGGCGCCCGATTTCGCGCGGACCGTCGAGATCCACCGCAAGCCCGGTTACGACCCTGTCGAGCTATTCCTCGATCCGTCCATCACGCTGCCGAAGGCCACAATTGGCAAACGCTTGCTTCTGCGCAAGCTGGGATTTCGTACGTTGATGGACGTGATCCCGCTCGATGCATCACTTGTCCGCGGCTCACACGGCCGGTTCACCGACAAGGCCGAGGACGGTCCGTTAGTGATGACGGATCAGCCTCGTTTGCTCAAGCGCGACCGCATGGCCGCTGTCGATGTCAAGCGGCTGCTGCTGGACGCCATTTTTGAGTAAAGACATGGTTTCGGCTTCCTTCGACCAATGCCACCGGCAGCCCCGTTTCCATTTTCTGATTTCCAGAAATTTCGCTTGACGGCGGGGTAAAATCAGCACTATAGCGATTCGGTCCCTTTCGCGATCGTCACGGACGTAGAGCGCGGGATGCGGTTGCGGTGGACGCGGCAGCGCGCGAGACGAACGCGGATTGTTGCGTACGGCGAGTCGTGTGGTCCTGACGCCCCAATCGCTGGCGTCAAGTCTGCGATAAGAAGCGCGGGCGACGGTGTCAAACAAGCGTGGTCACCGGGGAGCGCGAAGTAAGCCGTGATTGCGAGGAGCACAAGCGAGGCTAACCGTCACAGCAATGACAGTCTCATTTTTGCAAAATCGGCGACCGCACTGCCCCTCGCCTGCCACGTGCCGGCGTTGTAAAGCAAGGCATGACGCTACCGAACACCCCCCCTGACATCATCGCCCTGACAAAGGACCTCCGCGGCGGCAGCCGCGCGGCGCTGGCGCGGGCGATCACGCTGATTGAAAGCCGGCGTGGCGATCATCAGGCGGCGGCGCGCGATATGGTGCAGGCGCTGCTGCCGGACACCGGCAAGGCGATTCGCGTCGGTATCACCGGCTCGCCCGGCGTCGGCAAATCCACCACCATCGATGTGCTCGGGATGTTCCTGATCGAGCGCGGCCACAAGGTAGCGGTGCTCGCGGTGGACCCCTCCTCTGCGCGCACGGGCGGCTCGATTCTCGCCGACAAGACGCGGATGGCACAGCTCGCCGCTTCGGACAGCGCCTACATCCGGCCCTCGCCGGCCTCGGGCACGCTCGGCGGCGTCGCCGCGAAAACCCGCGAGGCAATGCTGCTGTGCGAGGCCGCGGGTTTTGACGTGGTGCTGGTGGAAACCGTCGGCATCGGGCAATCCGAGACTGCGGTGTGCGACATGACCGATTCTTTCCTGGCGCTGATGCTGCCGGGCGCCGGCGACGAGCTGCAGGGCATCAAGAAGGGCCTGGTCGAACTCGCCGACCTGGTCGCGATCAACAAGGCCGATGGCGACAACATCGAACGGGCCAATCTTGCGGCGGCCGAATATCGAGGCGCGCTGCACATCCTCAGCTCGCGCTCGGAGCACTGGCAGCCACCGGTGCTGACCTATTCGGCGCTCACCGGCACCGGCATCGACGCGCTCTGGCAAAGTATTCTCGATCACCGCTCCGCAATGAATGCCTCAGGCGAGTTCGCGGCACGGCGCAGGCTGCAGCAGGTGAAGTGGATGTGGTCGATGCTGGAGCAGCGGATGATGGCGCGGCTGCGCGCCGATCCTTCCGTGCGTGCCAAAGTGAAGAAGGTCGAAGCCGAAGTGGCCGACGGCCGCGTTACGCCGGCGCTGGCGGCAGAGCAGATCGCCGAGATGCTGAGATGAGATGAGCCAGAAACTCCGTATCCTCGTCACCGGCTTCGGCCCGTTTCCCGGAGCGCCCTTTAACCCGACGCAGCCGCTGGTGGCTCGGCTGGTGCGGCTGCGCCGCCCCGCGCTCCGCGACGTCGAACTGTCGGGCCACATCTTTCCGGTGACCTACACCGCCGTCGATCGTGAACTGCCCGAACTGCTGGCGTCGAGGCAGCCTCATGCGCTGCTGATGTTCGGTCTTGCTTCCCGCACGCCCTATGTGCGGGTCGAGACTCGCGCCCGCAATGCCGTCACCACGCTGTGGCCCGACGCCGACCATGCGCGCTTGCGCAAGGGCTCGATCGCCGGGGGCGCCGACGCCTTGATGTTCGGCCCTCACGTCGCAAAACTGCTGCGCGCGGCCGATGGCACCGGCATTGACGCACGGACCTCGCACGATGCCGGCAGCTATCTCTGCAATTATCTGAGCTGGCGTGCGATCGAGGCGACGTCCGGCGACACCGGCCCCCGCCTCGCTGCCTTCGTGCACGTGCCGGCGCTGAAGCGAGACGGCGCCTCGCAGCGCAAAGGGGCGGCGCGACGGGTCACGCTGGAAGAGTTGGTCGATGCAGGCGAAGCCATGCTCATGGAGATGGTGAGGCTGACGAGGCAGGCGGTGCGGGAAGCAGCGACGCCGCACCACATCGCGGTGACGTCCGCCGTCCCCTACAGCGCGATGCGCAGCAGCGGATAGCGTTCAGCTATCGCCGCCATATCCGATCTCGGCTCCGAAGCGTCTTTCGTCGCCGGCAGGGAAGGCACTTCGTTCGAACGCACTTCTTTCGAACAATGGCTATCGGTTTCGGGGACGATCGAAACAATCGATGCCGGGGGGTTATCCGCAGCCGCCGCCCGGGGCTGCATCCGATGTCCCGGATCCAGCCAGGTTACGCGGCACGGCATGGCCGTGCCGGTGCGGCCAAGCCAGGCGATGTCGACCGACGAATGATCCCGCGAGGCCTCGCGCAACGACAGATCGCGCCAGATTTCTACCGCAGTCTTGGCCTCCTGGATGTTCTCGAGAAATGCAAGTTCGCTGTGAAAGCGGCGCCAACGGCCGGTCTCGAACAATTCGGTGAGATACTCCAGCCGCTGTTCGGCAAGAGCGCACCAGCGCGCCACGGTGTCGCGACCGCGTGCCACGTCGATTTGATGTGTCATGGACCAGCCCGCAAGGAGAACAACGGACGCGGACGCAACGAGCACGAATCAATCAAACGTGACACATATATTTTGTGGAAAACTTAACGTTGTCCAGCCGGCGACGCTGGCGCAGCCCCGAAATCGACAGAAAGCCGTAGAACGGCGGGGTTTTCCTTCCAATCCACAGTCAAGCCACCTACCGGCATGGCGGAGTTGCAGGGGGCCGCAAATACGCGGGCGCGGCTCCCGAAAGCCGATTTTCGTCAAGCGGAGCGGCGGAATATCCCAAAAACGAAAGACCCGTCCGGGGGGACAACCGGACGGGTCAAGCCATATGGGCGCGCTTGGGGTGGATGGGCGCTCGCGCCGAATACGGCCTCGATGGGGAGGGATAACCGCTCCCACAATTATTGTGTCGCGGGAGGGTCGCGGCACGTTCAAACGGACTTCAGATTTTTTTAACTTTTTTGGCGGGAGATTTTGGAGGAAAACTACTGCGCGGCGGGCCGAACGGCTCCGCCAACGACCGACTTGTCGGACGCCATGGCGGCCGGGGGTTGATTCAGCGCGCGGGTCGGGGGAGCGTCCGGCCGGTCCGGAACAACTTCTCCAGCAGGCCTGTCCGAAACCGTGGCTACGGGCGTCGCCGGCGCGGGGGCCACCGCCGAAACCGCAGCATAGGCATCGGCTTCGCCGGCGCCGAACAGGTCGTCGCGTCCGGGGGCGCCGAGATCGCGGGCGGTTTTCATCAGGATCGCGCGGACCTCGTCCGGCTTCAAGGCAGGATTGCGCTCCAGCAACAGCGCGGCGAGGCCGCTGACATAGGCGGCGGAAAACGAGGTGCCGGACGTCATCTGATATTTTTCGTCCGGCGCGGGCAGGAAAATATCGACGCCAGGAGCTGACACCGCGATATGGCCGCCACGGTTCGATGCGGCAAACAATCTGTCCTGGGAATCGGTGGCGCTGACCGCAATTACGCTCCGATTGGCGGCAGGATATAGCGGCGGCGATTTCGCTCCAGCGTTGCCAGCCGCGGCGACCATCACGATGCCCTTCGCGACTGCGGCGGAGATCCCGCGTTCGATCAACGCATCGTTCGGACCGGCGAAGCTCATATTGACGATCTGTGCGCCGTGCGCCGCCGCGTAATCGAGTGCCTTCAGGATCACATACGACGTGCTCTCCCCGCCATTCGGGGCCGCCGCGAAAGCGCGGATTGCCAAAATCCGTGCTGCCGGGGCGCTGCCCATCAGCCGCGCGTGTGACACGATCGCGCCGGCGATGCCGGTGCCGTGGACGTGCGGACCTTCCTTGCTGCCAAGCGCGTCGAATGAGTCCGCAATCGCGTTGGCGAGCTCCGGATGTTTGACGTCTACGCCGGAATCGATCACCGCAACGGTGACGTTGGCGCCGCGGGCCAGCGTATGCGCCTGGGGCAATCGAAGCTTCGCAAGCGCGTATTGCGCGGGATCGCCCTCGGTCAATGCCGCCTCCTGCTCCTGCAGGAAATGACGGAAATTCAGCTGCACCGAGCGAATGCTGGCCTCGGTGGCGAGTTCGCGGCTCACTGTTTGGGCCGATCGGCGATCGGTGATGCGGAACAAGCCGATGGTCGCGCCTATAAGCGGAAAATTCTGCGATTGCAGACGCGCCAAGCCGTGACGCCGCGCCAGCTCGTCAGTCTGGGTGACGGACAGCGAGCTGTCGATCTCGGCGACGATCTGGCCTGTGATCGTACGCTGGTTGAGTACTGTCTGCGCAACAATGCGCCGCGGACCGCTGTTTTTGTTCTTGTCCTTGTTCTTGCCCGACGCCCCGCCGCTGCCCCCGGTACCTGCGGTACCGCCGCCATCGGTCGACAACACCGGCTTACTGGAGCATTCGCCATCGCTGTTGCGGTAGGCGTAGCTGCACGCCGGATATGTCCGGAGATTGGGCGTCATTCTGCCGGCAATGTTGGGATCGATGCGCGGCACCACGGTGGGGTTGATGGTCGGAATCCGCGCCTGGATGTTGAGGTTGGGCGAACGCATAACGCTTTGCGCCTGAAGCGCCGAGCAACCGAGATACGCAAATGGCAAAGCCGCAACGGTCAAGGCCAACGCCGCGCGCCGCGTCTTCACCCGCCAATTTGCACGATCGTGGACCATGAGACCTCGGCCTATGCGCTATGGAGGAGGCACCAAGCGCCTTACTGCGCGGGCACCGCGAGACTGACGGTCTTCTCGCTTTGCAGCTTGCTCATCAGACCGGCGATCTCATCCTTCGTCATCGCCTTGTTGCCGAACTGTAGCTGGAACAGGCCGCCCTGGGCGCCATCGACGATCGAGGCCTGATAGGTGTCGAGCAGCGCCGTGATGTCGGCGACGCGAGCGTCTGGAGCGAACCGTACCAGGGCGCGCGGCGGCCGGCCCGCCCCCAAATTGCGGGTGACAGGCTCGTTCATGCTCAATGACGCGGTCTGGTAGGAGGCGCCCTGGTTCTTCATCAGGATCGCGCCGATAACGCCAGCCTGCAACAACAGCGCCAGCGCGCCCAGGCTCGCCGACAAGGCCAGTGTCCGCGGCGAGAGTTTTGCGAAAAACTCCGAAATCCTGGCGGCGAGATTGAGCGAGGCCGAGGAATTGCGTGCCGGCTCGCCATCGATTGCCGCAAACAGCTTTTGCATGGCGCGCGCGGACGGCGCACCGAGGCTTTCGTTGAGATGAATGGTCTCGGCGTATTCTTCCCGGATCACGGCGTATTGCTTGGCAAGCTCTGGATCGCGGGCGAGCGCGTCGTCGACGCGGCGGGCATCGCGCGCATTCAGGGTACCGGCCGCATGCCATGGCAACAGCATTTCTAATTCACTGGGCTCTTGCTCCAGTATTTTCTTGCTCATTGCCATCATGGCCAGCCTCGTTCTACGCCGGCCGCCTTCAGCAGCTCGGCCAATTTCTTGCGCGCATAAAACAAGCGCGTCTTCACAGTGTTTTCCGGTATGCCGACGATTTCAGCCACCTCTTCTACGGATTTCTCGTGATAGTAGACAAGATCGACAACCTCCCGGTGTTCCGCCGAAAGTGCAGTCAGACACTTGCGCAACGCTTCACTGGTATCCTTCTTCTGCGCCGTCACTTCCGGATCGTCGGAGCTATCCTCGATCGCGTTGGCGGCTTCGTCGTCCAGTTCAACGTCCCTCCTGCGGCGCAGCGCAGACAGGGCTTTGAATCGCGTAATTGCCAGGAGCCAGGTGGAAACGGCGGATCGGCCTTCGAACTTGCCAGCCTGACGCCACACATCGAGAAAAACTTCACTGATGAGGTCTTCCGCAATCTGTTCGTTCCGCACGAGCCGAAACCCGAAGCGAAACACCCTGACATGGTGCCTTCCGTACAACACCTGCATGGCGAGCCGGTCGCCTTGAGCGATCCGAGCGATCAGGACATCGTCCGAAGCCGCTTGTGTCGCACTCAATGGCCGTCTCGCAAGGTTGGTCTCATTGGATTGGCGGGTGGTTCGATTGCAAAGGCAAGATTCTTCAGATTACCCCAATAGGGCGTGCGCATCTGTGACGTAGCGCACGGAAGGTGATGGCCGGCCCCACTCTGCAAGCCCGAGGGAGAACGGAGCGTAACAATTGGTACCATGGTACGGGGAAACTTTCGTCACGCACCATCCGTTACCAACCTTACCAAGCCTCGGTTCATAAAACAGCATTTGCATGACCCTGTCGGCCTCTGCGTGTGCGGAATTGGCGGCTCCATCACCGTTGGGATCGGGCTAATTCCCATTGCGAAACAAGGACATTACAACTTTGAATAGCTGAGATTCGGCATTGAAAGATACCAAACCTAAAGGCTTTCCCACTTAGTTTCGGCACGTGCGTTTTATCGATGGCGAGACCATGGGCACTGCTGCGTCCCCTTTTTTGAATCCGATTGCGGCTGAACTGGAAAGCGTGAGCCCGAAGCGAACCGCCAGGGCGCTGGCGCTCCGCGCCAGGCAGCGCCGTCAGATTCAGGGAATGATCGCTGCCAGCTACCTCATCGACGCCCTGGTCCTTTTGATCTACGCCCAGGCAGGGACGATTCCGTCGACGGTCAGTTCGGCATTCGCCGTCTGCGGCCTCCTCTCGGTGGCGTGCTACATGGTGCTGTCGGAGACGGGGTTCACCGAGCGCTTCAAGGATCATTATTTCGTGGCGCCCCAGTTGATCGCCAGCACCGCGATCCTGCTCGCTTTCGCCTACATCGCACCCGACGTCGGCATGATGTTTCTCTGCACGCTGTTCGTGGTGTTCAATTTCGGCTCGCTCCGCTCAACGCCGCGGCAAACGGCAATTTTCTGGACCGCGATGGCGCTCGGCCTGGCCGGGCTGTTTCTCTTCACCGACAAACCAATCTCGATGCCGCACGGCACCTATCTCGAACGCTTTGCAACCATGTCGGTGTTCATCCTGACCATCGGGCGCTGCATGTTTCTCGGGATATTCTCAAGTGCAATGCGTCAGTCGCTTTACCAGAGCGGCCTCAAACTCAAGCAGGCCTACAAGCGCATCGAAGAGCTTGCCGAACTCGACGAGTTGACCGGCTCGTTCAACCGCCGCTGCATCATGCGGATGCTGGATGACGAGATTGCCCGGGCCCATCGTAGCCAGACACCCTGTTCGATTGCGCTGATCGATCTCGACTGGTTCAAGCGCATCAACGATGCCTACGGACACCCCACCGGCGATGAAGTGCTCAGAACCTTCGCCATCACCGTGTTCGCCAACATCCGCAGCTTCGACAGGTTCGGCCGTTACGGGGGCGAGGAATTCCTGCTGGTGCTTCCCGATACATCCGATGATAGCACCGCGAACATTCTCGACAGGCTGCGCGTCATCATCGCCGGTCTCGACTGGAGCGCGTTCTCGCCGGACATGCGGGTGACCATTTCCGCAGGCGTCGCGACGCTGAGGCCGGATGAGACCGAGGCCTCATTACTCGTCCGCGCCGACAACGCGCTCTACGCAGCCAAGGCACGAGGACGCAACCGCATCGCCATTGCCTGATCCGATCCCATTTGTTTCCGGCGATGGAGAACCGTCGCCAGTCTGCATGTCCGAACGCTCCAGGATAGAGTTATGAGTTCGAAATCCGCCGCCACTCCCCAAGGTCTGCTCGACGAGCTGCAGACCACACTTGCGCACGGAACGGTCGCGCGCCGGGTCGAAACCCTGCGCCGCGTAACCGATCTTTTCCTCAGCGGCGCGGTAGATTATTCGCACGAACAGATTGAGCTGTTCGACGACGTCTTCCAGTGTCTGATGAAGCACATCGAGACCTCCGCCAAGGCGGTGCTTTCCAGTCGCCTAGCTCCAATAGATACCGCGCCGCCGCTCACCATCCGCGCGCTGGCGTTCGACGATGTCATCGAGGTCGCAGCCCCGGTGCTGTCGCAGTCGGAGCGGCTTGACGACGGGGCGCTGATCGAGGCCGCTCACAACAAGAGCCAGGCGCATTTGATGGCGATTTCGACGCGAAGAGTGCTGAGCGACGCGGTGACCGACGTGTTGGTGCTGCGGGGCAATGACGAGGTGATCCATAGCACCGTCAACAATCCCGGCGCGGAATTTTCCGAGCAAGGCTTCAACCGGCTGATCGATCGCGCCGAAGGGGACGATAACCTTGCGACCTGTATCGGACTGCGTCCGACGATTCCGCGCCATCTGTTCCTGAGACTGATCGCGAAAGCCTCCGTGACAGTACGGGCGCGGCTCGAAGCGGCCAACCCGCGGCAAGCAAGGGAGATTCCGAGCGCGGTGCAGGAGGCAGCGAGACGGGCGCGCTGTTCGACCTCGGCCATCACAAGGGAAACGGCAATCGCCCACGCGCTGGTCAAGTCGTTGTACGAGGACGGCCGGCTCGACGAGCATCAGCTTGCCGCATTTGCCGAGGCCGGTAAGTTCGACGAAGCCAACGCGGCGATGGCAGCGCTCGCCAATGTTCCGGTGTCGATCGCAGAGGATATGATGGTGGAAAGCCGCTCCGAGGCCATCATGATCCTGGCCAAGGTCTCGGGCATCTCGTGGTCGACCGTCAAGGCGATCATCAACATGCGCGACCATCTCTCAGCGGCAGAGCCGACGGATCTTCAATTCTGTAAGGATACCTACGATCGGCTGCGGCCCTCGACCGCTCAGCAGGTGCTGCGTTTTCACCGCATGCAGCAGACTGCGCCCTCGGCTGCCTGAACGGGTGCTAGCCTCTAGCCACGTCGTTCCGACGAAACACCAGAGCTGGTAATCGCACTACTAGAACCGCAGCACCCTCGATCCCGCCAGCGCGCCGATGGCGGTAACGAGCGCCGTGGCGATCGTGTACCAGGTCGCTACGAACAGCGGTGAATCGTCGGTGCAGTGCGATGCGTAGAGTGTCGCCGCCAGACCCGCCGACAATAGTCCCGCAATCGCGCCGGCCACCGCCGGCCGTGTTGGCGCGCCGTGACGCAGGCCAATCAGCGCCGCCACCAAGAGTGGCAGTGACATCAGCGGAATAGCCGTCAAACAGATGCGCGAATTGTTGCCGACCAGCCGCGTCATCATCGGCAGCCGCTGCGGCATCATCATTTCGCTCGCAATTCCGGCGAGGAGAAGTCCGACCGGAATCAGCAGCAGCCATTTCCAACCCTGCAGCGAAGCCTCCGGCCGCGACAAATGCAGGATGATGGCGATGGCCGGAATCGCCAGCGCCAGCGTCACCACAAACTTCAGGTCGAAAAACGGATTGTGCATCGCGGTCATGACGTCCGGACGGACACCTAACCCCGCCAAGAACATCGCCACCGAAGCCGGCGCCGCGGTCAGCAACCCCAGCGCCAGCACGAACCCGACCGGCCGAGCGCGGTGCGCGTTGTCGGCGGCCAGCGTTCGAATGAGCTGATCGGTTTCCATTGTCATTTCTCCCGCAGTTTGGCGGTGAGGCTGGCAAGCCCGCGATGCAGCGCTACGCGCACCGCGCCCTCGCTCATTGCGAATTTCGCAGCGGTATCCTTGATGGATGCGCTGTCAACCGCGATCGACTGCAAAACTTCGCGCTGACGCGCCGGTAAGGTTTTGAGCTGGGCCGCGACCTCGCCCGCCGAAGCCGTCTCTGCGACCGGCTCGCTCGGGAGCGTCTCGGCGAAATCGTCGACGTTGACGAAAACCCGCCGGCCGCGGCGGCGCAACGCATCAATCAGCTTGTTGCGGGCGATCGCAAACAGCCATGGCGCGAAGGGCGCGTTGGCGTCCCAGGTATGCCGCTTCAGATGCACCGCCAACAAAATGTCCTGCACGATGTCCTCGGACTGATCGACCGGTTGTCCTGCCCGCGCCAGACCGCGGCGTGCCGCGGCCCGAAGCGCGGGCGTGACGGCCTTGAGCAGGCGATGATACGCCGCATCGTCGCCTGAAATGGCCGACCGCATCAGGCCGGTCCATTCGTCTTCACGTTCGCGCACGCGCGCTCCCACTTTGCAATTCGGTCGGTCTTTCAATTTGTTACGGCGGCGGGCAGCGATCACGAAGTCGTGATCGCCGTCATTAGAACCGCACCCACGCATACCGCAATCGGCAGGCTCATAACATCGATCGATCCCGCTGACACGCGCGGCTTCGATACGCGGAGGATCTCGTGAACGAGGGCACTGCGACTTTTCCATCCGGCAATGCTGTTGCCCTGCTTTTGCCCGCTGCAGCCCGAAGATTCCCTTTTTCTGCCCCGCTGCGGACACGTCCCAGGGTCTCATTGCGCTTTTGGGGCCTGGCAAATGGGGAGATTGCCGAATGAAGATCAAAGCCAGCCGGCGCCCGGCATTGATACTGGCAACAGGCCTCTTCGTATGCTTCGCAGGTCCGCCGCAGGCAACGGCGAGCGCTGACAATGCGGCCGAGAGTGCCAAATCGGAAGATACTGCGGGGGCGCCCGTTGCGCCGAAAAAATCCGCCAAACACGGCTCGCGCCACTGGAAAAGCCACGCCGCTGGCAAATCCAGCAAGGTGGTGGTGGTGAAATCGGATACCGACAAGACCGATACAGCTGCTGACAAGGATAACAACCGTTCATCGACGTCACCTGCGATCCCGTCCTGGGTGGCCAACGCCAATGCGCAACTGGCGTCTGCCGATACGCCAACCGGCGACGTCAAGACCATGGCCGCACGGGCCAACGAAATTCTGCAAAACGCGCCGGACAAATCTGCTGACGTGCAACCGGCTGCTGAAAGCGAGGTCGTCTCCGCCGATCAACTCAACGATGTCGACCGCGCGCTGCACGAAGGCACACCGCCAGCGCCGATGTTCTTGATGGCCGCGGCCGACGCGCCGGCCGCGCCGGCCGCGCCTGTGACGGCAGCGAGTAGCAACGAAAGTTCCGCCTGGGAGCAGACCTCTCTGATCGGGAAAATCTTCATCGGCTTCGGTGCGTTACTGACGATGGCCTCTGCCGCACGCATGTTCATTGGGTAGCTTCATTGCAAGGCAGGTCGCGCGAATGCGCGCGCGATGAGGGCCTTGCGCGAAGCAATCCAGAAGCCGCAAACGCAGGTTGGATTGCTTCGTCGCTGACGCCGCTTGCAATGGCGGGACTGTCGTCCCATTCCCCACTTGAAGCGGGTCCCCCCAGCGGGCACATTGCCCCGTGAAATCACGCGGGGTAGACCATGAGCACGTTCGAACACATCATCGTCGAAAGTAAAGGCGCGGTCGGCATCATCAGGCTGAACCGTCCGAAAATGCTCAATGCGCTGTCCTTTGGCGTATTCAGAGAAATCGCCGCCGCCGTCGACGATCTCGAAGCCGATGACAAGATCGGGTGCATCCTGCTGGCTGGCAGCGAAAAGGCCTTCGCCGCGGGCGCCGACATCAAGGAAATGCAGCCCAAAAACTTCATCGACATGTTCTCCAGCGACTTCACCACCATCGGCGCCGACCGCGTTGCCAACTGCCGGAAGCCGACGATCGCCGCCGTGAGTGGCTATGCGCTGGGCGGCGGCTGTGAACTCGCAATGATGTGCGACATCATTGTCGCCTCCGACACCGCAAAATTCGGCCAGCCGGAAATTACGCTTGGCACCATTCCCGGCATCGGCGGAACGCAGCGGCTGACACGCGCGGTCGGCAAGTCCAAGGCGATGGACCTGTGTCTCACCGGGCGAATGATGGATGCCAGTGAGGCGGAGCGCTCGGGCCTCGTCAGCCGCGTCGTGCCGGCGGACAAATTGATGGACGAAGCGATCGGGATGGCGGAAAAAATCGCCTCGATGTCGCGCCCGGCGACGGAGATGGCGAAGAGCGCGATCAATCGCGCGTTCGAAACCCCGCTGTCCGAAGGACTCAAACTCGAGCGCGACCTGTTTCATTCGACCTTCGCCCTGGAGGATCGCTCCGAGGGGATGGCTGCGTTTATCGAGAAGCGCAAGCCGGTCAACAAGAACAAATAGGACTCGTTCGCAATGACGGCGGTGGGACCTCAGGCCTCCTGGCTCCTCACCAGCGCCGCGCTCACCAGAGCGCGGTAGGCGCGTTCGGATAATGTCGCCGGCCGGTCGAGGCCGAGCCGTGCCAGACATTCCCTGTCGGCAACACCTAGCCGGCCGGTCAGTCCCTGCCACAACAATCCAGCCAGGCGCTGCGGCGAACGTTGCGCCTCCTGCAGAATTTGCAAAGCCGGAATCAGCCGCTGCTCGACCGCGGTAAAATCACTGCCGAACGGAAACGATGGCAGCACGCCAGCTTCGCGCGCGGGGCTTAGTGCGCGCGTAATCCGTTCCGGAAAATTCTCGCGGCAGTGGGCCGGAATTTCAAAGTTTTTCGGCAGCTTGCCGGCGTCCTTGGCTTGCCGCCCAAGTTCGCCCTGAAAGCGCGAGTCGGCGACCTGCAGCATCGCCGCGATCACATCGGCGTCGGATTTTCCCCTGATATCGGCAACGCCATATTCGGTGACGATGACATCGCGCAGATGCCGCGGAATTGTCTCATGCCCATAGCTCCAGCGGATATTGGATTGCGTCCTGGCGCCGGCTTGCCGCGTCGCCTCGATGGTGAGAATCGAGCGCGCGCCATGCAGCGCGAACGCCTGCGCCACAAAATTATATTGGCCGCCGACACCGCTCACCACCTGGCCGTTTTCCAGGCCGTCGGAAATCACCGCCCCCATCAAGGTCGCCATCATCGCGTTGTTGACGAAGCGGGCGTCGACACGGGCGCGCCGCTTGGCATCCTCATCGTCATAGATCTCGTTGGTGAAGGAGACCGGCATCATCTGGATCCGCGCGATCTGTCCCGGCGTCATTTCGCGCAGGGCGCAATAAAATGATTTCGGTCCGAGAAAAAACGCGCCGTGCAGCAATGCGCCATCGACTTCGCGCTTGAGAATGCCGGCGTCGATCAGGCCCAGAAACGCCTCGAACAGCATTTCGCTGACGCCGTAAAGACCTTGCTCGAACGATCCGGTTTCAAGCGCCGGGAGGGGCTTGGATCCGTTCCCCAGCCGCTTCATGATGGTATGAAATTGCGCATTGTCGCGGTGGCGAACGATCAACCCCTGCGCCAAAGCATCGCCAACCTGCCCGATGCCGATCTGCAGCGTGCCGCCGTCACGCACGAGGCCTGCGGCGTGAAGACCGATGGCATATTTGGTATCGGAGATCGGCTCCGACGGCGGCGCGAACAGCGGAAACTCGGTCGCAGGACTGTCGAGCACTGCGCTGAATTCCTCCGCCGGCAGGTCGCCGGCGCCCGGCATGAACGGCAGCTCGGAATTGACTTGGCCCACCAGTTTGAACGATGCGGCGCCTTGCGCCCGGGCGCGCAATATGTCGAGCGTGGTGTCCGTGTTGCAGCTCAGGCTGTAGCGGGTAACACCATCGAGAACCCGCTTCGCTACCAGTTGCGTGACGACATTGAGGCCACGCGCCAGCAGGTATGATGTGGCGTGGGTATAGTTCGCGGAAATATAATGCTGCTGCGCAAACGGCACGTGCAGCCACTTGCCGGCCAAAAAGAAAAACTCGATCACCTCGACATTGGGCGGCAGCGCATTGGCATGCAGCGCCTCGGCATAGGCGAGATCGGGGTAGCCGCCGAACAGGCGTTCGATCACCGGCGCGAGGAAACGCTGCTCGAGCAGGTTCTTTGGCCTGGGTTTTTCCAGGGTCAGCGCGGAAAAAATGGTCAACTTGATCGCACGGTCGGCGGCCGCGCGCGCGTAGAGTGCGTTGATGATGTGGTTCGCCTTGCCGAGCCCGAGCGGCAGACCGACCACCAGTTCGGTCCCGACATCGCGGATGATATCCTCCGCGACCGCCTCGGGGTCGGTGAATAGTTTCGGCATCAAAATGCAAGCCCGGGCGCGGTTGGGATAGCCGCCAGCTCTGGAATCGGACGCAGCCGGCTGCAGCTATAGCGTATTTGCCCCTGATATTCGTCTGTGACGAACCGGCAACAGAGAAGCACTGAATTCATGGGGTTTTCGCGGCTGACGGTTTGCCTGTGGCGGTGGTGCCCTCTAAACAGGTAAATGTGTCGATGCCGTCGGCGGGGGCGGACGGCCGGGGTTGCTGCGGGATCATATGATCGGGCGTGCGGCTAGAGTTGGCCACGTGGGAAGGCGCGTGCTTCAATCGGGCATTTGCCTTGGTGTTGCAACTTGGGTCGGTTTTGCCGCTACCGCGGCGCTGGGGGAATCCCTTCCCGAGGCCCTGGCCAAAGCCTACCAGTCCAATCCGCAGCTCAATGCCGAACGGGCGCGGCAGCGCGCCACTGACGAGAACGTCCCGCAGGCCCTGGCGGGCTACCGGCCCCAGATCGTCGCCAGCCTGAGCGTTGGGCTGCAGGCGGTGCGAAACCTGCTGCCCGACAATACGATTCAATCCGCGACCCTGAAACCATGGACGATCGGGGTGACGGTGACGCAGACGCTGTTCAATGGCTTCAAGACCGCAAATAGCGTGCGGGTGGCGGAACTGCAGGTCCAGTCGGGCCGCGAGGCATTGCGCAATGTCGGTCAAGGCGTGCTGCTCGACGCGGTCACCGCCTATAGCAACGTGCTCGCCAATCAGTCGCTGGTGGAAGCGCAACGCTCCAATGTCGCATTCTTGCGGGAAATCCTCGGCGTCACCCAAAGGCGCCTAAATGCCGGCGACGTAACGCCGACCGACACCGCGCAGGCCGAAGCCCGGCTCAGCCGCGGCCAGGCAGATCTGAACGCCGCCGAAGTCAGTCTCGCCATCAGCCGGGCGACCTACACCCAGGTGATCGGCAACCCGCCCGGCCAATTGCGGCCCGCCGAGCCCGTGGACCGGTATTTGGCGCGCAGCCGCGACGACGCCACCACGATGGCCTTCAAGGAGCATCCGGCGGTGCTTGCCGCAAGCTTCGACGTCGACGTCGCCTCGACCACCATCCGCGTCGCCGAGAGCAGCCTGCTACCCACTATCGGCGTACAAGGCAGCGCCAGCCACAGCCAAGACTCTGACCCCACCCTCAGCACCTTCAGGACGGATCAGGCTTCGGTGACCGCCCAAATGAACGCGCCGATCTACGATGGCGGCACCGCGGCGTCGCAGACCCGGCAGGCCAAGGAATTGGCCGCACAAAGCCGGTTGGTGCTCGATCAGGTCCGCAATCAGGCCCGCACCGCGGCAATCGGCGCCTGGGTTGCCAATGAAGGCGCCAAGATCGCGGTGGCGGCTTCGGAATCCGAGGTGCGTGCCGCTGGCGTCGCGCTGGAGGGCGTGCGCAAGGAGGCGCAGGGCGGCCAGCGCACCACGGTCGACGTGCTGAACTCGCAGCAGGATCTGATCTCGGCCAAGGCGCGGCTGATTGGCGCGCAACGCGATCGCGTGATCGCCTCCTACACCCTGCTCAGCGCCATCGGCAGGCTCGACGTCAAGACACTGGCGCTCAATACGCCGGACTATCTGCCGGAGGTGCACTACCATCAAGTGCGCGACGCCTGGCACGGCCTGCGTACCCCGTCGGGGCGATAGAAGGCCGCCCTGTTGATATGGCCGGCACATGCATTGACGGCGCAACGTGCTAATCTCTCCCGAAACGCAAAATCCAAACGTGCGTCGTGGTGATGGTGAAGTTAGCCAATTAGACCTAACCCATTACCGGCCTGGCGCAGCCCGGCGCGAGAAAAA
>WNFP01000683.1_pt1 | contig 26096 bp, 29 predicted proteins | sample 5400201 | NCBI WGS metagenome assembly WNFP01 (sample SAMN13153355, study PRJNA577476) | soil metagenome | isolation source: 115 cm saprolite under Madrone tree | place: USA:California | collected 2016-06-14 | reverse complement strand
TCATGAGGCCGAGCCCGTAGGCCGGCGTGCGCCATGGGCGACCTTCGACCGGGCCGCCGATGGGGCGGGATTCGAGCATCGCCTGGAGCAAAGCGGGCCGGAGCAGGCGGCGCGCCAGCAGACCGTCGAGGAACAACGCGGCCTCGGCCGGCGTGCCGACGAGAAGCCCATGGTAGACCCATCCCGGGTGATAGCCGGCGGCATTGCCCCAGGCCGTCGTCGAGAGATCGCGCGGCTCGCGGGCGAGCCTCGCGCCGGGCACTCCGAGCGGAGCGCACACCATCCGGTGGAGCGCCGCGCCGATGTCCTCGCCGGCCGTCTCTTCGATCAGGCGGCGGACGAGAAGATAGCCGACATTGGAATACGCCCAACCCTGTCCCGGGTCGAAGAGCAGGCGATCGGCGCCGACGCGCCGCCACAGCTCGCAGTCACTCCACGGCAGATCGCCGCGCGCCACCGCCTCGTGATACGCGGCGAGGCCGCCGTAGTCCGGCAGCCCCGCCGTGTGCCGGAGAAGCTGGCGCAACGTGTACGGCCTGCCGGAAAGCGGAGCGTCGAGGGAGAGCCGACCGTCCCCGACGAGTGTCAGGGCCGCCGCGGCCAGCGCCGTCTTGGTCAGGCTCCACCACGGCGCCGCGGGCGACAGTGGATCGTGATCCGTGACCGCGCCGTCGACGACGGTCGCCGTCAGGATGCCCGGTGAATCGAGCAACCTCGTTAGCGCGATTGGGGCGGCGGCGCGGGACCCGCCGCCGGGATGGGCGCGGCCGCCTCCTGGCGTCCCGCTTCGCGCGCGCCGGGACGCTCGTCGCGCTTCGCCGTGAGCCTGGCCACGAGGTCGGGGTAGCCCGAGCGCTGGATCACCGCGTTGAACTGGGTGCGGTAGTTGCCGATCAGGCTGATGCCCTCGATACTGACGTCGTAGACGGCCCAGCGGCCGTCCTTGAGAAGCATGCGGTAGTCGACCGGGATCTCGGTCCCCTGCTTCGTCACGATGCGTGTCTTGGCGATGGCCAGGTCGCCTTCGATCGTATCGCCGGGATACTGGATCTTCTCGCCGGAGTAGCTCTCGATCTTCGTGATGTACGCGTTCTCCAGGAGGTCGCCGAAGAGCGCGATGAACTGCTCCTTCTCGGCGGGCGTGCGCGCCTGCCAGTGCCGGCCGAGGCAGCGCTGGGAGATCTCGCCGAAGTCGAAGATCTGGTTGACGACCTCCCGTATCCGCTTGCGGCGCTCGGCGGTCTTGGCTTCCTTCTTGAGCTCGGGGTCGGTGACGATCTTCAGGACGAGATCGATGGATCCGCGGAGCTGGTCGGTGGGCACGCCCGCGAAGGCGTCGCGCGCCACGAGGAGCGCCAGCACGGCGGAGAGCACGGCGAGCGCCCGCATCATGACCGGGCCATCTTATACCGAAGCGCGACCCGAAGTCATCCGCCCGGGCGCGGGCGGCCGGAGGCGCCAATTCAAGCGAGCCGTGCTAGGATTCCGCCAGGAGTCGAAGACGCGGGAATACCCGCTCACTTATCAACGCTCGCCTCGGACGGCGGGGCCCCAGCCCCGCGACGTCCTGCGGCTCGCACTACCGTCGAGCAGACAAGGGAGGCCGGCATGGGCATGTTCAAGGAGCTGAACCACGTCAGCATCACCGTCACGGATGTCGCCAAGGCGCGCGAGTTCTACACCGGGCTTCTCGGCCTCGAGGAAATCCCGCGCCCGGCTTTCGACTTCCCCGGCATCTGGTACAGCCTCGGCAACGGGTTGTCGCTGCACATCATCCTGAACGACCAGCTCGTGCGGCCCGCGGTAGAGCGGGAGAAGATCACGGCGCGGTACGCGCATTTCGCCCTCTGGACCGAGGACGCCGACAAGACGGCGCGCGAGATCTCGGATCTTGGACTGCCCTGCCGCGACGTGGTCTCCGGACCGACGGGACTGCGCCAGATCTTCGTCAAGGATCCGGACGGCAACATGGTGGAGTTCATCGGCCCGACGAAATCCGCCGCTCCCCGGCGCATGGAGTCCTAGCAAGCCCCGTTTCGCGTTTCGGCTGCCCGGCTGACAATTTCAGTCGCCCGCGGCGTTCCCTGCCCGCCAAGTGCGCGATTCGCCTACCCAAATAAAGTGGCCCGCTGTTTGCTCCGTCACGGGGCAGGACAGTGTCTATGGCCAACCCGGGACCACCTTCTCAAGAGCCACAAGCGCCCGCTCGCATTCTGCTCGTCGACGACGATCCGCTGATCACGCAGCTCATCGTCGACATGCTGAGCCTGGACGGGCACGACGTCGACACGGCGCCGAACGGCATCGCCGCGCTCAACAAAGTGCAGCGCAGGCGCTACGACCTCATCCTGAGCGATCTCCACATGCCCGAGCTGGACGGCCTCGGCCTCTACCGGGAGCTGGGGCGGAGGCAGGCGCACCCGCAGCACAAGATCATCTTCCTCACGGGAACGACGGGAATGTCCGAGTCCCACCGGATCATGAAAGAAACGGGCCTGCCCATGCTCCGGAAGCCCTTCAACCTCGTCGAGCTGCTCTCGATCGTCCGCAAGACGCTCGACACGCCCTAGCGGGAGCCCTACCCGAGGGACTTGAGGAACTCCGCGTTGGTCTTCGTGAGGCGGAGGCGCTCGAGTATCGCCTCCATCGCCTGCACGGGCTTGGTGCTGGAGAGCGCCCGGCGCAGGAGATGGATCTTCTTCAGCTCGGCCTCGTTGAACAGGAGCTCCTCGCGCCGCGTGCCGGAGCGGAGAATGTCGATAGAGGGGAAGATGCGCCGATCGGACAGCTCCCGCGAGAGATGGAGCTCCATGTTCCCCGTGCCCTTGAACTCCTCGAAGATGATGTCGTCCATCCGCGAGCCCGTGTCCACGAGGACGGTGCCTATGATCGTGAGCGACCCGCCTTCCTCGAGCTTGCGGGCGGCCCCGAAGAAGGCGCGGGGCATCAGGAAGGCGCGGCTGTCGATGCCACCCGACATGGTCCGCCCGCGCGAGGAGAGCTCGTTGTTGTAGGCGCGCGTCATCCGCGTCAGCGAATCGAAGAGGAGGAGCACGTCCCGCTTCTCGAGCACGAGGCGCTTGGCCTTGTCGAGCACCTGTTCGGTCACTTCGATGTGGCGACGATACGGGTTGTCGTTGCTCGAGGCGAAGATCTCGGCCGATTTCCCGATGGTCATCCGAAAGTCCGTAACCTCTTCCGGGCGCTCGTCCACGAGGAGGACCATGACCACCACCTCGGGATGGTTGGCGAGCACCGCCTTCGCGATTCCCTGCAGGAGCATGGTCTTGCCGGTTCTGGGCTGGGCGACGATGAGCCCGCGCTGGCCCTTGCCGATCGGCGCGATCAGGTCCAGGGCGCGCATCGACAGCTCGTCGGACGCCGTCTCGAGCGTCAGCCGCTCGTGGGGATTGACCGCGGTGAGGCTCTCGAATCCCGAGGTCGCGGCCGGCGGCGGCGGCACGCGGGAAGGCCCCGGGCCGCGCATCCCGCCCTGATGGTGTTGACCAGGGCGCCGGTTGTGGCGCGACCGTCTACTCAACTGGACTGCTCATTTCCGACAATCCTCATGACCGCATCGGCAGGGGTACGAGCCCGGCTCGCTCACGGGCTGGAGTGCTCCCCGGGTCTCGGGCAACCGGAGGGTAGTAACAGTCTAACCCAAAACGCGGATTTGTGAGCGTCTTGCCTCGCCGGGGCCAAAAAAAATTAGCCCGCGAGCCCCCCCGCTCTTCCCATGAGGGCGAGGATCGCCTCCGCGACCGCCCCCGGCTGCTCTCGCGGCATGAAGTGGCCGGCGCCCGCCACGACCCGGCGCTCTGTGCCGGCAGGGAAGAGCGCCATCTGGCGCTCCGACCGGCGCGCGGGATCGACCGTATCCTCGGCCCCGTGCAGGACCAGGGTCGGGACGGTGATCGCGGGCCGCTCGGCGAGCCGTCGCTCGATGGGGTCGAGGCGGGCTTCGCCGGGGGCATTGCCGTGCCGGTGGCGGTAGGAATGGATGACGAGCTCGACGAAGTCCGGGTTCTCGAACGAGGGCGACGTGCGGTGAAACGTCGCGTCGTCGAACCGCCAGCCGGGCGACCATTCCTGCCACAGGAGCCGGCAGATCTCGTTCCGGTTCTGCTCGAGGCCGCGGCGGCCGCGCTCGGTGTTGAAGTACCACTGGTACCAGTACGCGCGCTCCTCGGCCGCGGGGGCCGGGCGCGACGGCGCGATGGTGTTCTGCACGTTGTACCCGCCTATCGTCACCAGGGCGCGCACGCGGGCAGGCGCCAGGATCGCGGCGATGCAGGCGGCGCGGCCGCCCCAGTCGTAGCCCGCGAGGGCGACCCGCGGCAGGGCGAGGGCGTCGATCAGATCGAGGAGATCCTGGCCGATGGCCGCCTGCTGCGCCATGCGGGGGGTTGCGGCATCGAGGAACCGGGTCGCGCCATAGCCTCGCAGGTAGGGCGCGATGACCCGATGGCCCGCGGCGACGAGCGCCGGCGCCACTTCGTCCCACGCGCGCGCGTCATCCGGAAAGCCGTGCAGGAGGATAACGGGGAAGCCACGCGGATCGCCGTAGGTCTCGCAGGCGATCTCGAGAGTGGGCGTTCGAACCGCGAGGGTCACTACACCCGCTCGATGGCCGGCCGGCCGAACATCCCGTACGGCCGCACGAACAGCACGGCGATGAGCACGAGGTAGGAGGCGATATTGCTGAAGCCGCCGCCCAACACAGGATCGAGATAACCCGCTGCCAGGCTCTCCAGCGTGCCCACCGCGACGCCTCCGGCAATGGTACCCGGAATGCTGTCAAGCCCGCCGATGATGACGATTGGAAACACCTTGAGCCCGACGAGCACCATGCCGAAGCCGCCGCCCGCCACCTGCGCCCACAGCACGCCGGCGCAGACGGAGAGCGCGCCCACCATGGTCCACGTAATCGAGAAATACCGGTGGATGTCGATGCCCACCGCCATGGCGGCCTGCTGGTCATCCGCGAGCGCGCGCAGAGCGATGCCCGTCCTGCTCAGTCGGAAGAAGAGGCCCACGGCGGCAACGCACACCAGGGCCGTCACCGCGGCGAGAAGCTTGTCAGCCGCCACCGCCACGCCGTGCAGCACGAGCGGCTCCTGCGGCATGGCGAGCCGCATCCCGCCTGGGACACCGCTGAAGGCAAAGACGGCCGCGCCGCGCAGCAGCGCACCGACTCCGAGCGTCACCATGATGAACGAGATCACCGGTTGCCCAACGAGGCGGCGCAGGACCATTCGGTTGAAGACGAGACCTAGCGCTGCCATCCCCGCGCACGCGAAGCCCAGGGCTCCCGCCAGGCCGAGTCCCAGCGTTGAAAGCCCGGTGGCCACCAGCCGCGAGGCGACCATCGCCCACTCGCCCAGCGCGAAATTGATCATGCGCGAAGCCTTGTACACGACCACGAAGGCCAGCGCGATCGGGGTGTAGACCGCGCCGGCCAGCACTCCGTCCACGAGCAGAGAGACAAAGAACAGCACGTTCGCCCCCAGGGGCCCGGCGCTGGCTCGCCCGGGCCGACGCGATTCTCTGCCATCGATCCATCCTGCGCAACCCGGGAGAGGCGCCGCGCGCGGAAAGTCTTTCGCGGAGACGAGCGCCACGACCGGCAGCGGACATGAAGAGGCCCCGGCGGCATTGCGCCCGCCGGGGCCCCTGACTACCCGACACTGCCTTTGGGGGACTGGCCAGCCTTGGGAGGACTAGCTAGCCCCGCCGATGTCCTTCGTGCCACCGCCACCCCCAGTACGGATACGGAGCCACCACCACCGGCGCCGGCGCCACGTACACACCGGCCGGAGGCGGGGGCGGAGCCGAGTACGCGTATGGATACGGATCCGCGTAGACGGCGCATCCGCCCAGCAGCAGCCCGGCCAGAACCAGACCGAACATTCGTTTCATGGCTGCACCTCCCTGATCGAGCTTCGACTTCCCTGTCCAGTTAGACGGCCAGGGCGTCGCCTCTATTTACCCGCCGCGACGCTCCTCGCGGCGCTCCTCCCGGAACCCCTCGTGATGCCGCCCGTGCTCCTCATCCCACCTGCGGCCCCAATGATTCGCCCAGGGCGGCGGTCCTTCGCGCCTCGCGTGCCTCCACTCGGCAGGAGCCCGGTGGTAGTAGCGGACTGGAACAGTGAGGATCGGTCGCGGCACGTACTCGGCCCCGATGACGCGCCAGGGGCCGTTGTGCCTTGGGCTCACGTACCAGCCACCGCTCTGATAGACGTAGTACTCGTTGTCGTAGAAAAAGTAATTGGCTCCCACCCTCGGCGCGTACATGACCGGCGACTCGGGCACAACTACGAGCGCCGGCGGACCGGGAAGATTGAACCCGAGATTGATGCTCACGTCAGCCTGCGCGGTGGCGGCTACGCTCCCGAGAGCGGCCATCAACACCGCCGCACCTACGATCATCCTTCGAATCATCATTGACCCTCCCTTGACATGCTCAGGCTCACTGCGCGTCGGCCCACCGGAAGGGCTCATCCGTCCGGCCAGCCTGATCACTCACACGTAGGACGACAGGCCTCCGTCGTTCATTTACGGGGGACGCTGTCTCTGAACAGGGAAGGGTGCAACAAATGGGCCACGCATTCGGGCGTGGCCCACACAGCAGCTTTGGAAGGAACTACCGCGTAATCTTTTCCGGACGTTCTCCGAGGAGGGTCTTCGCAACTTCTGCGACGGATGGCGATCCGGGCGTGTCTTTGTAGCCGGCGAGAGCTTCGTAGATTTTCCCTGCGGCCAGGAAAAAACCATCGGGAAGCTTCGCGTCGGCGAACGTCGCCGCGATCTCGGCCATCTCACCCGTGAAGCGCCACGCCTTGCGCGCCGTCTCGCCCGCTGCGCGCTCGGAGCGCGCCCCGACATCCCCCTGGCTTCGCGCCCATTCGGCCAGGAGCGCCTCCTCCACGCCGGCGTGAATCGCCATCGCCCGAATGCCGACGAGAAGCGCGGAGGTGCCCTTCGTGTACGCGGCGTAGGCCATCTTGAGCGCGGAGGCCGCGCCGGGTCCGCCCCCGACCGTGATGGCCTCGAGGGGACCCTCCTTGAACAGGGCGGCTATGCGCGCGGCCTCATCGCCCGAGAGATAGAGACGGGTCGTGCCGCGGGCCCGCGCCGGCGGGCCGATGATGCCGCCGTCGACGAACGTTGCGCCGCGCTCTCCCACGATGCGGCCGATCTCGCGGGACGTCTCCGGAGCGACGGCATTGGCGTCCACGTAGATCCCGGAGAAACCGTGCGCGGCCACGCTGCGGGCAAGATCACGGGCCGAGTGGGGCGGGCACACCGAGAGAATCACGTCGCTCGCCGCGATCAGCGAGGCCAGCGTCTTGGCGTCCTCCAGCCCCGCCGCGGCCGCGCGCTCGGCGGTCTGCGCGCTCCGCTCTTCGGAAGCCCAGAGCACTCGCGATACGTTGGCGCGCGCAGCGGCGCCCACCGAGCCGCCCATCTCTCCGGGGTGCAGGACGCCGATCGTCAGGTCAGTCATCGGGCTCGCTCCTCTTGCCACAGCAGGTCACAGTAGGCGTGGAACCGCAGGATGCGGGTCCCTGGATAGTAGTACGAGAGCTCCGGCCCGGGCTGCCCGCAGATGGCGCACCTCTCGATGTCGTCCGTGCCAACGTGGACCTGCGCCGGCACGGCCCGGCCGCTCTCACTGATGAGGGAGCTGTCGACCCGGGCCGGCGGGAGCTGGCCCGCCGTCATCAGCTCGCGGATTCTCTCGCGGATTTCACGCTCGTTCATCTGCTTCCCGGCTCGGCCTGCGCCCGCCGCGATCTCCGGCGCCGCCACTCCTCAGGTGCGGTACGACTGATCGGTGCGGTCGAGTCGCCGGAGCAGCCCCGGCCAGACCAGGGCGCCCCTGCCGCCGCCGGGCCTCTGGGTGCTCTGCATCCGCGCGTTCGAGTCGTCGATGACCTCTTTGGGCACCGGGATCAGCTCGCCGCCGCCCGACTGCGCGCGAACCTGGATCGCGCAGGAGGTCTCGAGGTAGTACATCGACACGAACGCCTCGGCCGCCGTCTCGCCGACCGTCAGGAGGCCGTGATTCCTCAAGATGAGCGAAGTCTTGTCGCCGAGATCCGCCACGAGGCGGGGCTTCTCGTCGTCACGCAGCGCGGGCCCCTCGAAGTCGTGGTAGCCCAGGCTCGTGAGCACCGAGATCGAGTGCTGCGAGATGGGGAGCAGGCCCGCCCGCTGCGTCGAGACGGCGACGCCGTTGAGCGTGTGCGTGTGGAGCACGCACTTGGCGTCGTGCCGCGCGGCATGGATGGCGCTATGGATCACGAACCCGGCGGGATTGACGGGAAAGGGCGAGTCGTCGAGCTTCTGCCCCTGCTGGTCGATCTTGACCAGGCTCGAGGCGGTGATCTCGTCGAAGAACACCCCGTATGGATTGATCAGGAACTGGTCCGGCGTCCCCGGCACCCGCGCCGTGATGTGGGTGAACACGAGGTCCTCCCAGCCGAAGCGCGCCACGAGCCGGTAGCAGGCGGCGAGATCCACTCGCACGGCCCACTCTTCAGGCGAGACCTTGTCTTGGAGCGACCGGACTACCAGATTGGAAGAAGGCATGGGGAGATCGGAAGAAGCCATGGGAACCGCCTCCTGTCGAATGGTGGCGAGGAATCACTCCAGGCACGGCGCAACGTAATGTAGCACAGGATTACCCGCGGCCGACGAACGGCATCTTCGTGGCCATGACCGTCATGAACAGGATATTGGCGTCGAGCGGTAGACTGGCCATCTGCACGACGGCCCGCGCGACGATCTCGACATCCATGGTCGGCTCGATCTCGACGGTCCCGTTGGCCTGCGGCACGCCCTTGGCCATTCTCGCGGTCATGGGAGTCGCCGCGTTGCCGATGTCGATCTGGCCGCACGCGATGTCGTATTTCCGCCCGTCGAGCGCGGTCGTCTTGGTCAGGCCCGTCACACCGTGCTTCGTCGACGTGTACGCAACCGAGCCCGGCCGGGGCGTGTGCGCGGAGATCGAGCCGTTGTTGATGATCCGGCCGCCGCGCGGCTGCTGGCTCTTCATGATCTTGAACGCCTCCTGCGTGCAGAGAAACGAGCCGGTCAGGTTGATGTCCACCACGGCCTTCCACTGCTCGTACGACAGGTCTTCGAGCGGCATGGCGGGCGCGCCGATGCCCGCGTTGTTGAAGAGCACGTCGAGCCGGCCGAAGGCATCCTTCGTCTTCGCGAAGAGCGCGCGGACGGACTCGGGCACGCCGACGTCGGTCTGCACGACGAGAGCCTTCGAGCCGCTGGTCCTGCCCTCGGCGGCCACCGCCTCCAGGAGATCCACGCGGCGTCCCGCGAGGGCGACGGAGTAGCCTTCCTTCAGAAGGGCGAGCGCGGCGGCCTTGCCGACGCCGGTGCCCGCGCCCGTGACGATTGCGACCTTGTTCGGTGAAGCCATGGTGGTGGTTGCCTCCTGCCCGCGTCAGAGCGGGCTGGGATCGTGAACCGCAGAGCGCGCGGCCGGCGCTAGCCCTCGAGAAAGCCGCGGACGGCGCGCGCGAAAGCCTCCGGCTGGTCGGCGGGAACCGTGTGGCCGGCGCCGGGAATCTCCACGAGGCGGCCGTCCGGCAGCGCGTCGATCATCCGCTTGGCGACCTCCGCCGAGAGCACGTCGCTGTCGGCCCCGCGCACGAGCAGGGCCGGCACGGCGATCCGGCGGAGCGGCTCCCAGAGGTCGATCGTCTCCCGCCGTCCCGCCCTGTCGCATCATGTCGCGAAGGGCCTTGTCATATTTCCACTCCCCCGCCGCGATTTGGAGATCCCGCGGGGCGCTCACAGGCTGCCCCACACGTCCTGCGCCAGGCCCACGCAGAGTGAGAGCTTCGCGCGCTCGTCCGCGACGGTCACGTCATTGCCCTCGACGGTCGAGGAGAAGCCGCACTGGGGGCTGACACAGAGCTGGTCGAGAGCGATGTACTTCGACGCCTCGTCGAGGCGCCGCCTGAGATCGTCCTTCTTCTCGAGCGTGCCCACCTTCGACGTAATCAAGCCCAAGACGACCCTAGCGCGCTTTGGAACGAAGCGGACCGGCGAGAAATCCCCGGACCTGGCATCGTCGAACTCGAGAAAGAAACCGTCGTAGGGCATCTGGTTGAAGATGACCTCGGCGATGCCCGCGTAGCCGCCCTTCGCCCGCCACGCGGAGCGGAAGTTGCCGCGGCAGAGATGCGTGCAGACGGTCAGGTCCGCCGGCTTGTCCCGCAGCGTCGCCTGGATCAGCTTGACCGACAGCGCGAGCTGCGCGTCGGGGTCGTCGCCGTTCTCGCGCCCGCGCGCGCGCATCTCGTCGTCGCAGAGATAGGCCAAGCTGACGTCGTCGAGCTGGAGATACCGGCAGCCCGCGGCGTAGAGGTCGGAGATCTCGGCGCGGTACGCGGCGGCCAGGTCCTCGACGAAGGCGTCGAGGTCGGGGTAGACGGCCTTATCGATGTTGGCGCGCCCGACCTGCGTGTAGAGCATCGAGGGGGACGGGATGGTCAGCTTCGGCGTCCGCGTGGTCGCGGATTTCAGAAACTTGAACGCCTCGACGAAGATCGGCTTGGGGCGGGCGACGCGGGAGGCGATCCGCAAGTCCGGTCGCGTGAAGAAGCGGTCGCCCTCCCTTCCCTGGAAGGTGACGGGCAGCATCTTGCCCTCGCTGGAGAGCCCGCTCAGCTGGAGCAGAAAGTCCATATGCCAGGACTTCCGCCGCATCTCGCCGTCGGTGATTCCCGAGAGGCCGACCTCTTCCTGCAGCTTCACGCCGTCGCGGATCGCCGCGTCCTCCGCCTTGCGGAGGTCGGCCGCGCTCACCTTGCCCGCCTCCTGCTCGAGCCGCAGGGCCTTGAGGGCGGGCGGCCGCAGGAGGCTGCCGACGTGATCGGCACGGAACGGCGGTCGCGAATCAGCCATGATGAGCCTCCTCGAAGACGCGGACGAGCCCCAGCAGCGCGTCGATGTTGGGGGTCGGGACCCCCACCTTCCCGCCGATCTCGGTCACCGCGGTCAGCAGGGCGTCGATCTCGAGGGGCCGGCCCGCCTGCGCGTCCTGCAGCATGGACGTCCTGAACGCGCCGAGCTTGCGCGTGACGGCATTGCGGTCCTCGCCGCTCTGGCCGATCGGACACCCGATCCTCTCCCCGATCGTCGCGGCCTCCGCCATGATGGACAGCGTGTACCGGTTGAGCAGCGGGTCGTCCAGGATGCGGTCGCAGGTCGCCCCGGTCAGCGCCGAAATGGGATTCATCGTCATGTTTCCCCAGAGCTTGTACCAGATGTCGGCCTGGATGCGCGCGGAAACGGTCATCTTGAATCCGGCCGATCGAAGCAGCTCCGCCAGCGCGGTCACCCGGGCCGAGATCTCGCCCCCCGGCTCTCCAATAATCAGCTCGTTGCCGAAGCCGTGACGGACGAGACCGGGCTCCACCACCGAGCAGGTCGCGTGCACCACGCAGCCGATGACGTGGCGACCGGGTATCGCGACCTCGATGCGGCCGTCCGGGTCGACCGACGCGAGCCGCATGCCGTCACAGGCACCGCCGGCCGCCGACAGGAAGAACCACCACGGCACGCCGTTCATCGCGGTCAGCACCATGGTGTCCGGTCCCAGCAGGGGCGTGACCTTCTGAGCGGCGCGGCCGAGCGACGGCCCCTTGACGGCCAGGACCACCAGGTCCTGCGCGCCGAGCGCGGCGCCGTCTTCGACGACCCGGACCGGCGCCGTGGTGAGCCCTCCTGCCTGCTCCAGCCTGAATCCGTGTGTCCGGAGCGCCGCCGCGGTCGCGCCGCGGGCCAGCGCGCTGAGCTCGCAGGAGCCGCGCGCGAGATGGGTGCCGATGAACGAGCCGATGGCCCCGGCACCGACGACGCAGACCTTCATGACGCGTTCGCGCCCCACTTCCATCACGCGCTTGCGCGCTACTTGGCCCCTGTGGTCGCGCGGATGCTGCCCAGGTGCTCGTGCACGTGGTTGACCAGGATGGCCTCGATCGCCTGCGCCGCCGTCATGGCCGGCATGCCCACGAGCACGCTGGCGCTCTTATCGAGCTCGGCGTCGCTGAGACCGCGGACGATCCCGCTGGCCTTGCCGCCGTTCGCCTTGAGGAGCGCCAGCGTCTCGGCCTTGGTGACGTTGGCCTGCTCTTTGGCGTGCTGGGCGTTGCCCGCGTGGATCATGTCCATCGTGAGGCTCGGCAGCGGCTGGCCCTTGGCGACCAGCCGCACGAGCCCCGAGATGCCCTCGTGCGATACGGCGACGTGATGGGCCACGACCCCGACAGGCCACTTCTCGGCTGACGTCACCTTCTTCCACTCGGCGTCGCTGAGAGCCTCGACGGTCTTGTTCATCTCGCCGCACGATGCGTCGAACTTCTTGGCCAGCTCCTCGGATCGCGTTCCCATACTGCCTCCTCGGGTCAGGGGTGGGCGGCGGCTTCGACTCCGGCCGGCGCGGGGGCTTCAGGGCGCTCCATGATAATGACAACCGTGACGATCGGCAACCGAAGGCGTGGTGGCACGAAGATCGGGAAGGAGGGTCTACGAAGGGAAGCCGGCGCGAGCCGGTGGATCGACCTCAGCCGGTATCAGTCGCGGGCGCCCGCAATGAAGGACGTCTGACCTCTCGCCGTAAGCTCCTTGACCTTCGAGAGCGCGTCCGAGCGATTGGCGAACGGCCCAAGGCGCACCCGCGCCAAGACCCCAACGCGGTTCCCGGAGGCGTTCGTCAGCCGGAATTGCGAAATCGTCGCTCCGTCCTGGCGATAGCGGTCCGCCAGGTGACCGGCGGCATCCGCCGACTGGAAGGCGCCCAGCTGCACCCAGTACAGCCCGGCCGGCTGGCTCTCTCCCGCCGGTTCTGGCCTTGCGACTGTCGCCAATTCTGGCTTCGCCACTGTCGATGAACGCTCCGCTTCCAGCGAAACGCGAGGGCGCTCCGCGGGTGGCTGCGCGCGGGGAACCGCCGCGAGGTGAATCTCCTGGCGGATCCAGGGCGCGAGAAGCACTGCCGCCCGCGGCGCCGGAGGAGACGCCGGCTGCATCATCGGCGACGGGAACGATCTTGGCGCGGGCAGAGCAGCCGCCTCCATCAGTGGGGTTACCGGCTGGGGCGAGGCTGCCGGCTGAGACGCGGTCGAGGCCGTCGCCTGCACAGTGCCTGGACCCTGCGCCGTTGCGACGACGATGGGTGCCGCCTCGGCCGAATTCCCTCCCATCCTCGCGATGACCTCCGCATAGGGATAGGAGCCCAGGACCCGCGCGAACTGCGCCCGGTAGTTCGCGACGAGGCTGACCCCGTCGATGACGACGTCCTGGACTTTCCAGCCCTCGCCCCGGCGGACGAACCAGTAATCGACGGGAAGCGCGAGTCCGTTCCGGGTCAGCAGCGTGGTCGCGACGCCGGCCGCCTGTCCCGTGATGGACTCGCCGACATACGCGATTTTCACCCCGTCGCTGAGGCTGGCTTTCGAGGCGATCATGCCGATGAAGCCGCGCTCGAGAAAGACGCCGAACAACCGGACGAACTCGGCTTGGTCCTCCGGCGTCTTCGACAGCCACGCCGGGCCGAGAGCCATCGCGGCGGCTCCCCGGAAATCGAACACGTCGCTGACCAGATCGCGGATGGCCTGGCGCGGCTGCTCGAGATCGCCCAGCGGATCCACGCTGCGAATGACCGCGTTGGCGCGCGCGTAGAAGGCTTCCAGCACTTCGGTCGGTGACGCCGCCACGGCAGGCTCCACCGCGACGAGCCCAACGCCGACAGCCAGAGCCACTACCCCACACCACCAGGTCCGCATACGCTTCCGAGGATATTCCGGCAGCGGGGCTTTCCCCGCGTCTTTTCTTTTCCGACGCGCTGCGGCGAGGATATGCCGGATCCCCACGGGGTCACGTCGATTGCCGCTCTTCGGAGCACGCATAGACTTCGACGGGCGCCGCGCGTCCGCGCAGCGTCTGAAGCCCGAGGGGCTCGAGCACATACCGGTTCGTGTCAGAAAGCCGGCCCAGGGCGTCGGCCGAGACGATGAACGGCCGGTCGAGATCGCGCGTCGCCTGCTCGAGGCGAGCGGTCGTATTCATCACGTCGCCGTGGAAGACGATATCCCGCTTGCTGCCGCCGACCTCGCCGCTGATCACGGGTCCGGCGTGAAGCGCCGCCCGAAGGGTCGGCGCCACGCCGAACTCGCGCTGGAATCGGGGCGCCGCGCCGTCGAGGGCCGTCCGGATGGCGAAGAGGCAGGCGATCGGCCGCGCATCCCTCTGGCCCACGGCGACCGTCCACGTGACGACCATTTCGTCCCCGACATATTGGTAGATCTCGCCGCCGTAATCGTCGATGGGCCCCGAGGCCAGCCGGAACACCCCGTTCAGGAACCGGTGGACGGCGGCCGGACCGACCCGCTCCGCCAGCGCCGTCGATCCCGCGATGTCGACGAAGAGGAAGAACCTCTCCTCGGATTGCGGACGGTTGTAGCGGCCGAACACGACGTTGCCCAGGGTGCGCCGCCCGACGATGCTGCTCATCTCGAAGACGAAGAGAAAGGCGAAGGTCGCAGCGAACGAGAAGGCGAGTGACAGCGGCGTCAGCGAGACCGCCGGCGGCGGCAGGCCGAGCACGCGCTCGCCGAGCGAGCCGACGATGACGGCCGTGATCACGAGACTGTAGAGAAGCCACTTCACCCCGAACGTCACCAGGAACGGGGCATGCTGGACCGACAGGCCCCTGCGGGACGCGAGAAAAAAAATCTCGGCGCCGGAGATGGCCGTCGAGATCACCGCGCCGTCGATCGCCCCGACGAGGCTCCCGACGAGTCCGCGCCCGGTAATGGTGAGGTTGACGAGACCGCCGTAGACGGCCCCCGCCAGCATTCCGCAGAGCAGGAACCAGAGAAAGAGACGCATCCGCCGCCGCGCACCGCTGCTCATCACGGGCAGTCTACAGTGACAAAGCAGCGACGTGCGGACGGATCTTGCCTTATCATACCGGGACCGTGAAAGGACACGCGCGTGGCTGACGACTGGCAGCCGGAGCTCGACGAGCTGCGGCGCCGCGAGGCTTTCGCCGAGCGGCTCGGCGGGACGGAGCGCGTCAAGCGCCAGCACGACGAAGGGCGCCTGACCATCCGCGAGCGCATCGCGCGGCTGGTCGATCCGAACACCTTCCACGAGGTCGGCAAGATCGCCGGTAAGGCGTCGTACGACGCGGACAACGAGCTGGAAGACCTCACGCCGTCCAATTTCATCTTCGGGCGCGCCCGCGTGGACGGCCGCCCGGTCGTCGTGGGCGGAGACGATTTCACCGTGCGCGGCGGATCGGCGGACGCGACCATCAAGGGCAAGCACCTCATGTGCGAGCGGATGGCGCAGGAGCTGAGGCTGCCGCTTATCCGGCTCGTCGAGGGCTCCGGCGGCGGCGGCTCGGTCAAGACGATCGAGACCACGGGCCGCGCCAACGTTCCCGGCGTCGACGGCTGGGAAGTCGTCGTGGACAACATGGCCATCGTCCCCCGCGTCGCGTTGGGGCTCGGCTCCGTGGCGGGGCTCGGCGCCGCGCATCTCGCCGCGGCCCACTATTCGATCATGGTCAAGGGCACCTCCGCGCTCTTCGTAGCGGGCCCGCCCGTCGTCGAGGGGATCGGCCAGAAGCTCAGCAAGCAGGAGCTGGGCGGCTGGGAGCTGCAGCTCCGGGCCGGCGCCGTCGACGACGCCGTCGACACGGAGGACGAGGCTTTCGCGCGCGCGCGGCGCTTTCTCTCCTACCTGCCCTCGTCCATCGACGACGTGCCGCCGCGCGGGCCCCGCACCGACGACGTCAACCGCCGTGAAGAATCGCTCTTCGGCGCGATCCCGCGCGACATCCGCAAGACCTACCGCATGCGCAAGATCGTCGAGGCCGTGGTCGACCTGGGCTCGTTCTTCGAAATCGCCCCGCTCTACGGCCGCGCCATCATCACGGGCCTCGCGCGGCTCGACGGCTGGCCGGTAGCCGTCATGGCGAGCGACCCGAACTACTACGGAGGCGCGTGGACGGCCGACACGTGCCAGAAGGTCGAGCGCTTCGTGGACACCGCGCAGACCTTCCACCTGCCGGTGGTCTACCTCGTGGACTGCCCGGGCTTTCTCATCGGCCTCGAGGCCGAGCGCACCGGCACGATCAAACAGGGCGTGCGCGCGATGTCGGCCATGTGGCAGACCACAGTGCCCTGGTGCGCCGTGATCGTGCGCAACTCGTTCGGCGTCGCGGGAGCGGCGCACCGAAACGGCCGGCGCTACTGCACGCGCTACGCGTGGCCGTCCGGGCGCTGGGGCTCGCTGCCGCTCGAGGGCGGGATCGAGGCGGCGTACCGCGCCGACATCGACGCGGCGCCCGATCGCGAGAAGAAGCTGGCGGAGATCGCGGCGCGGCTGAACAAGCTGCGCTCGCCGTTCCGCTCGGCCGAAACCTTCTGGATCGAGGAAATCGTCGACCCGCGCGACACGCGGCCGCTTCTCTGCGAATGGGCCGAGCTGGCCGCGCCGCTCCGCCGCCCCGGCCCCTCATCGCACGGGATGCGGCCCTAGGTAGCGAGCCCCTACTTGAAGACGATGCAGGATGGGCTGCCGGTCTTCACGATCTGGCCCGTGGGCGTGAGCCTGCCGCTGCCCTCGTCCACGCGGAACGTCACGATCGTATCGCCGCCCTGGTTCGCCGCGTAGAGGAAGGTCCCCGGGGAATAGAGCCCGAAGAAGCGCGGCGTCTTGCCCTGCGTCGACTCCCAGCCCACCGGCGCCAGCACCCCCGTCGCCTCGTCGATCGCGAAGATGGCGAGGCTGTCGTGGCCCCGGTTTGACGCGTAGACGAAGCGCCCCGATGGGGCGACCTCGATCTCGGACGTCGTGCTGTTGCCGGTGAAATCCGGCGGCAGCGTCGTGATGACCTGGAGCGGCCGGAGCCCGCCCCGCGCCGGATCGAAGGCGTACGTCGTCACCGTGGAATCCAGCTCGTTGAGCACGTAGGCAAAGGGCTTGCTCGGGTGGAAATCCGCGTGGCGCGGCCCCGCGCCCGGCCGGCTCGACACGGAGGACGGATTGGCCGCCACGAGCTTGCCGGTGGCCGTGTCCAGCTCGTACACGAAGACCGTGTCGAGACCCTTGTCGGGGACGACGATGAACCGGCCGCGCGGGTCGAAGATCACGTCGTGGGGGTGCGAGCTCTCCTGCTGGGTCCGGTGCGGCCCTGGCTTGCCAGTTAGCGTGACGAGGTCGCTGAGCTTTGCCAGCGATCCGTCCGCATTGATCGGCAGGACGGCCACGGTCCCCGAGCCGTAGTTCGCCAGGACCAAAAAGCGGTTGGTCGGGTCGACGGCCAGGCTCACGCCGTTCTTGCCGCCGGTCGATTGCCGGTTGAGCGGGCTCAGCCGGCCCGACTGCGCGTCGATTTTGTACGCGCTCGCCTCTTCGCCGTTACCGTGGGCCACGTAGAGGAACTGCTGCCGCTCGTCGAGGGCCAGGAACGAGGGATTGACGATTTCCTTCAGCAGCTGAAGCTGCGTCCAGTTGCCCGTGGCCGGATCAACCTGGTACGCGCTGATCCCCTCACCGTGGCCATTGCGCTCCTTCGAGGTGTAGCAGCCGACGTATGCGAGCGTGGGCGCCTCCCGGTTACGACGTCGAGCGATGGCCGACGTTAGCTCCGTGCCTAGTCCTGGTCAAGTGCCCCGCCCGTGAAAGGTTTGCAGAGTGGCGGAACAATCTACCGATCGCGCAGAGCGCAGAAAACACCCAATCCAGTCCTAAAGCGTCCTTTCCGGGCGATGGCACAGTCGATGCTGGTTTTTTACTGGCTGGAAGCAATCCAGCAAAGGAGGGTGCCCATGCACCGCAAAAATTTCAGCGCTGCCCGGATCGCCGTGATGCTCTCCATCACGGTTGTACTCGCCCTGCCGGCGTGGGCGGTCGAGAAGAACGCCGCCATGCCGTCTGAAGCCCCCCCGGCCTCGGCCGCTGCCGGCGTCGTCAAGCCACCGGTCGCGGTTCCAACCGATGACTTCGTCCCGACGGCCGAGCTCGTCTCGGTTCACTTCGACTACAACAGCAGCGCGATCCGCCCTGGCGACGCCGCCAGCCTGGCGAAGAACGCCGACTGGCTGAAGGCCAACCCAAGGAACGTCGTGCTGCTCGAGGGCGCGGCCGACCGGCGCGGGACCATCGCCTACAACCAGGGGCTGGCCAAGCGGCGGGCGAACGCTGTGAAGAGCTACCTCGTGGCGCAGGGCGTGGAGCCAGACCGCATCATGACCATGAGTTACGGCGAGCGCCGGCCAGCCTGCCCGGCCAATGCGGATCCATGCTGGAGTGAGAGTCGGCGCGTGGATCTGCTGGTCAAGGTCTTGAACAAGCAGGCGCCCTGACGCGCCTGACGTGGGAAGGAGAGTAAAGCCATGAGCCATACAGAGACGAAGCCCATCACCAACTGGTGCCCGCAGGCGAAGCCTGAGAAGACGGGCTGCTGCGGCACGGACAAGATCAGCGAGGACGGCAAGCGCCATCACTGTGACAAGCCGTCCGGCCACACCGACGATCAGCACAGCTGCGGGTGCGGGACGCAGTGGAAGCACATGATGTAGGCCTATAGGCGCCGGCCGAGGAGGTCGCGAGCCGCGATCAGCAGGAGCGCGGCCGCGACCCAGGCCAGCGCCCCGTCGAGGATGAAGGCACCCCCCAGGCTGAGCGCGGCCAGGCCTCCGGTGGCCAAGGGGCTGAGCGCCGTGCCGAACTGGACACCGAGCGCGAGCCAGCCGAAGGCGGCGCCGCGGGTCTCGCTCGGCGCCAGCTGGCCGCCCAGGGAATAGGCCAGCGTCAGCGTGGCTCCCAGCAGGAACCCGACCAAGCAGCGCAGCAGCATGAGCGTCACCCAGGTGTGGCTCCACGCCATCAGCGCGCACGGCACGCCACCGAGAACGCAGCCGATCAGCAGCAGCTGGGCGACGGGCCAGCTCTGGGCGAGCCGCCCGGCCAGGCTCGCCGAGAGCGTCCCGCACACGGCGGAGGCCGAGATGATGAGGCCCGACGTCGCCGCGATGCGCTCGACGTCGCCCAGCTCCGCGACCTTCAGCGGGATCAGAAGTGCCAACCCGCGGTCGATGAATTGGCAGATGATCAGGAGGCCGAGGACGAGGGCGAAGTACGGCAGCCGGGCGACGTCGCGGAACGGCAGGTGCGGCCGGCGCGCGGCGACTTGGTCCGGCCGCTCCTCCTTGAACAGCGTGATGAGGCCGACCAGCGCGACCGCGCAGAGACCCGCCGTCGCGAAGAAGGCTGCGCGAATCCCGAAGTGAGAGGCGACGTAGCCTCCGGCGACCGGCCCGACGGCCGCGCTCAAGAGTTGGGCGGACTGCACGCGCCCGATCGCTACAGGGACCTTGTCGCGAGGGCACGACACGCTCGCCACGGCCATCGCCATGACGGAGAAGCCGGCGAAGACGCCCTGGAGCGCTCGCGCGACGAAGAGCTGGTACACGGACGTCACCAGGCCCATCGCGCCGATGATGACGACAAAGCCGGCGAGCGAGCGGATCAGCATGAGCTTGCGTCCCACGCGGTCCGCGAGCCGGCCCCAGAACGGCCCCAGGAGGCCGGACACGCCGGGCGTCACGGCCATCAGCACGCCGGACCACACCGCGACCTGGCGGGGATCGGTGACGCCCAGCTGCTGGACGTAGAGCGGCAGGAACGGCGAGAAGAACTGGAAGCCGACGAATGCCGTGAAGACGACGAGCGCCAGCGCCCACACGTTGCGCTGCCAGTTTTCAGGCTCGGCGGGCAGCATCCGCTAGCGGATCGTCACGGGCGAAGCGTCTCTCGAGCCGGCCGCGCTATCGCCGCCAGATTGGCGACCAGGAGTCAGCCATCTCCTGCCGGCACGCGTGCGCCAGGCGGATCGCGCCCCCCTGGAGCTCGCCGGCCGATTTCTTCGCGTCAAGCTTGTCCCCGAAGGCGATCATGGCGTCGGTGATCTGCTGGTTCTCGACCATGCCCATGACGCCCCAATAGAGCTGCCGGAATCGCCTGATCTTCGCGGGAGTGTCCTTGGCGCCCGGCTCCGCCGTCGCGATGAACGAAGCGGTCTCGACGGCCTCCTCGCACCATCGAAGCTTCTTCTCGAGGAATGGCTTGGCAGCCTCGACCGACTGGTTCCGCGTGAACTGGGCGCCGCCCAGGAGCAGCCCGCCCAGCGCCACGGCCGTGCCTAGCACCTTGAGTCCGAATTCGAGCCTGTCGCCACGCATGGTCGCTCTCCTTGGGAAGCAGAGGGAGACGGTCGGGGTCAGTCAGAGGGGGCGACAGGCCGCCGCCCCCTCAAATGGATGTGAATGGCGGGCTCGACGGGATTTGAACTGCGACCTCTGGATTGACAGCCCGGAGACGGGATTGCACGACGTTGCAGGACATCACGGCAAGTGCTCATTGCGGTGGGATTCTACTCTCAGTCGATCCGGGGCCGTTGCAGGACGTTGCAGGCGGTTACCGTAGGGGTTCCCGGAGGGAGGCCCTGAGCGCCTGATCGAGCCAGGGCGCGTCGTCTAGTCACCGGGCTTCAGATGCGTGATCACGAGAGGGTACTCGTGCCGCCTATGGACATGCTTCTCTACATCGGTTTTACCTATTGGACACATACAGACCTCACGGGTACGCTTCGAGGCTGCTCGGTGCCTTTGTCGCGGAGTTTGGCCGCGACGAGCCTGTTACATCGCGGCATCGGCTGCCGGTTCCTCTCTTCGCAGCGCGTGTACAAGCGCTGCCTCAGGAGTCATGAGCCTATGCGCCTCTCGCTTCGCTCTTCGGTCGCCGGGCTGGTCATGTTTGCCGTGGTCTCGTCGGTGGCGCTCCCCGTCTTCGCCCAGGACAAAGGGGGCAAGCTCCGCTTCGGCGTGGGACCGCTTCAGCCGACGCCATCTGAGACGACGAAGGCCTACGAACCCTTCTTCGCGTACGTCGCGAAGAAGCTCAATCGCGAATTCGATCTGGTAGCCACGACCGACTGGGCGGGCATCTCTGTCGCGCTCGCCAACGAGCAGGTGGACGTCGCATGGATGGGGCCGTGGGGCTACGTCCTCGCTAATGCCGACTCCGGCGTGACGGCCATCGCGACCGCGAAGTACAACGGCAAGCCGATCTATCACGCCATCGTCGTCTGCAAGCCCGGCCACGGCATCAAGACGTGGCCACAGGACGCCAAGGGCAAGCGCGTCTCGTTCGCCGACGTGGGCTCCACGTCCGGTTGGCTCATACCGACGGCGTGGTTCAAGACCCGCGGCATCGATCCAAAGACCTTCTTCGCGTACTCGGACGGCGCCACGCACGCCGCCAACGAGGTGTCTGTCGCCAGTGGCCAGGTGGACTGCGCGACCGATTTCGACCGGAACCGCAACGCCATGATGGAATCGGGCAAGCTCGACAAGGCGGCCAACGAGGTGGTCTGGGTGTCGGACCCGCTGCCCAATGATGCGATCGCCGTCCGCAAGGGGTTCGATCCTGCAACGGCCAAGCGGCTCCAGGAGATTCTCCTCGGTATCACTGAGGGCGAAGCGAAGACGATCCTGCCGAACCATTACACCGGCTTCGTCGCTGCCACCCATCAGAGCTACAAGATGATCGAGGATGCCGGGATCCTCGTCGGCAGGATCAAGAAGCCGTAATGCGAGTCGAGCCAGCGCCGGCCCGGGAGTACCCGGAGCCGGCTGTGGCGTGGCTTTCGGCGGGGCGCCTCCGTGTCGGCCTGGTGCTGGTCGCCGTCGCGGCGTTCTATGTCGTCAGCTGGCACTTGGCGAAGGTGAATCTCGCCAAGCTCGCCGACGGCCTGCCTCGGATGGCGTCGTGGGCCTCCAAGGCCTGGCCGCCGGCCACCGACGAGCTGCCGGTCCTGCTCCACCGGGCGGCGGAGACCGTCGCCATGGCCGCCATCGGCACCACGGTCGCGGCGCTCTTGGCCCTGCCCGTCTGCGTCCTCGCCGCACGGAACGTGACGCCCAGCATGGCCCTCTACTATCCGACCCGATGGTTCCTGAATGCGCTCCGCGGCATCGACTCGTTCGTCTTCGCGCTGCTCTTCGTCGCGGCGGTCGGTCTTGGGCCCTTTGCCGGCGTGCTGGGCATCGCGCTCCACACCTGGGGCAGCACGGCAAAGCTCTGGGCCGAGGCGATCGAGAACATTCCCTCCGGGGCGCTGGAGGCGGCGGCGGCGACGGGCGCGTCACGCGTCAAGGTGCTGCTCTTCGCGCTCGTACCCGACGTCGCCCCGAGTATGGTGTCGGTGGCGCTCTTCTGGTGGGAGTTCAACGTGCGCGCCTCGACGGTGCTGGGGGTCGTCGGCGCCGGCGGCATCGGCCAGGAGCTGAAAAACTCCATGGACCTGTTGCTCTTTCCGCGACTGCTCACCATCATCGTGATTATCCTCGGCATGGTCACCCTGATCGATGCGGGTAGCGAATGGCTGAGGCGCCGCCTTGAGTAGTCCCAGCGCCGTGTCGGACTCCGGCGCCCTCGTTCGGGTCGAGGGATTGTCCAAGACGTATCCCGGCGGCGTCCGGGCGCTGGCAAGCGTGTCCTTCACGGTCGCGCCCGGAGAGTTCATTGGCATCCTCGGGCCGAGCGGCGCCGGAAAAACGACGCTGTTCCGCTGCCTCACCGGGCTGGCCCGTCCGGACCGCGGATCCGTGGAAATTCACGGACGGGATATCTGCGGCTTGGCTGGCCGCAACCTGCGCGCGGCGCGGCGCGAAGTGGCGATGATATTCCAGCAGTTCAACCTGATTCGTCGGCTGAGCGCCATCGAAAATGTCTTGGCGGGCCGCCTGGCCGCCCAGCCGACGTGGCGGGTCTTCACCCGGACTTTCGCCAGGCCCGACCGGCAGAAGGCCCTGTGGTGCCTCGATACCGTCGGCCTGCTCGAGAAAGCCTACACGCGGGCCGATCAGCTGTCGGGCGGACAGCAGCAGCGTGTGGCCATCGCCCGCGCCCTGGCACAGGAGGCCACGGTCATTCTCGCCGACGAGCCCGTGGGGAGCCTCGATCCGGAGTCGGCCGCGACCGTGCTCGACACGCTGCGGTCGGTGGCGGCTCGTGGCGTGGCCGTCATCGCGAGCCTGCACCAGGTCGGCCTGGCCACGGACTATGCCGATCGCATCATCGCGCTTCGCGACGGCCGGGTTCTCGAGGATGCGCCGACACGGGCCTTCGACGCGCGGGCCCTCGAACAGATCTACGAGCAGGGCGTCACACCGGCGAGCGGAGTCGCCGGTGGTTGAGGGCGTTGTCGAATGGGACGCTGGCGAGCTCGGCTGCGGCGAGCTCGTGCTCGAGCTTCGCAGCCGACTCGCGCCGATGAATCCTGGCGAGTTGTTCAGGCTTGTCGCGCTCGATCCCGGAGCGCCAGCCGATATCCCCGCCTGGTGTCGCATGACCGGGCATACTCTCGTGTCCACGAAGCACCCGGTATATCTCATACAGCGCAAGGAGGACTGAGTCATGGCCAACAAGTTCTGCGTCAGTCTCACCCACGGGAAGGACAATGCGGACAAGGCCACGGTCGGCTTCGTCGTCGCCAACGCCGCGGTGGGCTCCGGGAAGGAGACGCTGGTCTTTCTGAGCGTCGAGGGAGTGCGCCTCGCGCAGAAAGGCTTCGCCGACAACATCCACGAGGAAGGTTTCGCGCCGCTGCGAGAACTGATGGAGAACTTCGCCAAGGCCGGCGGGACCATCTACGTGTGCTCGCCGTGCTTCAAGAAGCGCAAGCTTGACGAGAACAACCTCGTGGCGGGCGCGAGCATCGTGGGCGGGGCCAAGCTGGTGGAGTTCCTCTCCGACGGCAGCCCCTGCGTCAGCTACTGATGCCGTACGCCGAGCGCCATCCGTACGAGGCCGACGCGAGCTTCGACGGGGGCGACCTCGACTGCGGCAATGGGCTCCTGCTGCTGATCCGTCAACACATCGATCCGCTCGAGCCCGGTCAGCTGCTGGAGTTTCGCTCCACGGAGATTTCCGTCGAGGAGGACTTCCCGGCCTGGTGCCGAATGACCGGCAATGAGCTCGTGTCGATGACACGTGACGGCCGACAACGGAGCTTTCTCGTGTGCAAGGGGCCGCTGTCCGAGCGGCAGCGCCGCCTGCGCCCGGCGCCCGCCGCGCCGCCCGTCGCGCGCACGGTGGTCGACGTGCGGATCCCGGCCGCTCTCCCACGGCCGGGTCTGGCGCCCATCATCCGCCCGCTGTCGGTCATGGGCATCGGCAGCTGGCCGCGGCCCCGTTGGATGCTCACCGCCATCCATGACCGCATCGAGGCCCGGCTATCGGAGGACGAGTTCACCGCCACGGCCGAGGACGCGACACGCCTCGCCGTGGCGGCCCAGCTCCGCGCGGGCGTGGACGTCGTCACCGACGGCGAGCAGCGCCGCGACAACTACGCGAGCTTCGTCGGCGCTCGGCTCGACAATTGCCAGCTGATCCCGCTGACCGACCTGCTTCCCTTGGTGGACGATCCCGCCAAGTTCGAGCAGGAGATGCGGTCCCTGGACGTCCCGGCTTCGGATGTGCGCCATCCGGCCCTATTCGGCCCGCTGGGACGGAGCCGGCCACTGGCCGTGCATGAGCTCGAATTCGTGCGGGTGCTTACCGACGCGCCGGTGAAGGTCGCCCTGCCGGGCCCGTACCTTCTTACCCGAATCATGTGGATGGAATGCATCTCCGATCGCGCCTATCGCTCGCGCGAGCACCTAGCAGAGGACATCGCCCGCGTGCTCCGTGAAGAGATCCACTTTCTACTGGAAGCCGGCGCCGCCCTGGTGCAGCTCGATGAGCCAGTCCTGTCCGAGGTGGTCTTCAGCGGCGCCAAGAATGCACGGAGCTTCATGTGCGGGGCCCTCAGCGAGAAGGGCGATGCCGGGCATGAGTTGGTCTTTGCCGCGGGGCTCATCAACCGGGTCGTCGACGGCCTACCGCTCGAGCGGCTCGGGCTCCACGTCTGCCGCGGCAACTGGACCCGCGACGAACGCGCCGCTCTCGCCGGCGACTACCGGGCGCTCTTGCCTGTGCTCCAGGAGGTCCGCGTCGGCACGCTCTTTCTCGAGCTATGCACTCCCCGTGCAGGCGAGATCGAGGTGCTGAAAGACCTGCCGGCCGACCGCCGCATCGCCGTTGGCGTCGTCAACCAGAAACTCGATCGCGCTGAGTCGATCGAGGAGATCGTCGTGCGGGCCCGTCGTGCCATCGACATATTCGGCGCAGAACGCGTGTTGCTGACGCCAGACTGCGGCTTCGCGACCTTTGCCGACAGCCCAGTGGCGAGCTCGGCGACCGCCGAGATGAAGCTGGCGGCCATCGTTCAGGCGGCCGACGTGCTGCGGCGGGGCTAGCAGCCTCCAGAGCACGCCTCTCGGGGAAAAAGACAAAACGCGCGGCGCAAGCTACCCGCGCGTTTTGCGTGCCATTGAATGGCGGGCTCGACGGGATTTGAACCCGCGACCTCTGGATTGACAGACGATTCAGACGCTCATAAGCGAGAGTAACAGTGAGTGACCGGAAGTAAGATCTGGATAACGGCGACAACGGGTTACGACGCACCCCCTCTGCTGGCAGAGTGATTGCCAGCGAGCCTGATTTACAGCCCCGATAGGCACTATTTAGGCACCAAAGAACATACCTGTCGTTGCTCTTCACTTCACCTGCATCGCAACGGACTCGGAAGACGCGCTGCGCGGGCGGGTCTTCAAACCCGTGTTTGGTCGCGGTCACGTTTTCGCTAGCAGTATCGCAGGGTTCTTACGACGATGGCTCGTGGAATGGTGACGCGACTAAAACACGCAGCGTGAATGCTTCACCCTGGTCGCCGGCCCAAATCGCGGGCCCGCAACGACTTGCAGGCGAACAGACCGCTGGGCTTCGGCTTCGAGATCTCGATCTAATTCACCGAGCACGTGTGGGCCCTGGGGCGGCCGGCGTCTGTGTCTGGCAGACTACGTCAGGGGCCCGGCAGCCACCCGGGAGGCCAGCGCCGCCGCAGCGTGTAATGTTGCCTTCTATGAAGCGGCTGCCCG
>WNFP01002240.1_pt1 | contig 26107 bp, 23 predicted proteins | sample 5400201 | NCBI WGS metagenome assembly WNFP01 (sample SAMN13153355, study PRJNA577476) | soil metagenome | isolation source: 115 cm saprolite under Madrone tree | place: USA:California | collected 2016-06-14 | reverse complement strand
AGATTTGTTAATGTGTAAGTAAAACTAAAATAAGGACTTACATCTGGATTTGAACTTACTGAACTTCAAGAGAATGCCAATATATGGGCGTTATATCAAATATGGTCTGTCAGTTTATGACCATATATAGTCTTTAGTTAGGCCCTTTGCGGGATTGCCTGTCCGCCCCTGGCTACTTCACTTGGCGAATCGAATTGTGTTGAGACGCTTTGATCGAAGCTCGCGAGATGGCCCCGCAAGACCCGCCACTTTACATCTTCTGCCGGAGATTCGCCCACTGCAAAATCGCGTCCAGCGCCGGACACCGCCCCAGACCCCATGCCGTGAGACTGTACTCCACCTTGGGAGGTACTTCGGGATAAGCCTTGCGCACAACAATGCCGTCAGTCTCCATTCGACGAAGTTGTTGGCCGAGCATCTTCTGCGTGATGTTCGGAATTGCGCGCTGCAGGTCGGAGAAACGCAGCACCTTAAGTGAGTGTACGGCCAGACTTTCCTTCGTGCAACGTGCATAACCGGAGAAAGCCATGTCGCTCACACTTCCTAAGCCAGTCATCAACTATCTCGCGGCGGTCGAAGCAAAGGATGCGGAGATGCTCACACTTTGCTTTGCGGACGATGCCATAGTTCATGACGAAGGCCGCGATTATTGCGGGCTTGATGCCATAAGGTCCTGGAAGCAAGAGGCTCTAGCGAAATACAAGTATGTGATGGAGCCGCTAGATGCTTCGGTGAGCGGAAAGACTGTGAAACTTCACGCCCGGCTAACGGGTGACTTCCCCGGAACTCCGGCCGATCTCGACTACACGTTCGCGCTCGCAAACGGCAAAATCACCTCACTGGAGATTGGATAATGGCAGCAACCTGCCCTTTTTCCGTTGACCGGAACGAATTCCAAGGCAAGCGGGTGCTGGTGACCGGCGGGACCAAAGGCTTGGGAGAGGCCATGGTCCGCAGGTTGACAATGGGCGGCGCTTCTGTCGCCACCACTGCGCGTTCACGTCTTCCCGAAGCCAGCAGCCAGCGCTGTTTATCAAGACGGACATTGCTACAGCTCGGGGCGTGCAAGAGGTCGAGGATAAGCTTCTTAAGAGCTGGAGCGGCATCGATATCCTGGTGAACTGCGTGGGCGGGTCCAGCGCTCCCAGTGGTGGCTCCGGGCGCTCACGGACGAGGAATGGCAAAAAGCATTGAACGTCAATCTGATGGCGGCCGTGAGGTTCGACAGGAGTTTGCTGCCAGGCATGCTGGAGCGCCGCTCCGGTGTCATCCTTCATATCGCCTCCATTCAGCATCGTCTGCCGTTTTACGATTCGACGCTGGCGTACGCTGCAGCAAAAGCGGCCCTTGCCAGCTATAGCAAGGGCCTTGCGAACGAGGTCGGGTCGAAGGGCATACGGGTGAACGTGATCTCGCCGGGCTTCATGGAGGCCTCAGGTGCACACGGGATGATCGTTCAGCTCGCTAAGAGCAAGGGAGTGGACGAAAGCGCCGCGCGCCGGCAGATTATGGACATGATCGGCGGCATCCCCGTCGGCAGGCCAGCTAGCCCTGAAGAGGTCGCAGAGCTGGTAGCCTTCCTTGCGTCCGATCGCGCCGCCTCTATTCACGGAGCCGATTACACAATTGATGGCGGAACGATTCCCACTGCTTAATCGAAATTCAAAATGCACCTATGCCAAGATCTGATCTCGCATACCGCCGTAGGCGAATGCTTGCCTTTCGAATTGTTCTCTTATTTCTTCACCGCGATGGCCTGCAATTCGAAGTGTCCGCCCCGCAAGAGCGATCCGGCTCCGATGAATTCCCGCGCCGGCAAGTCCTTGGTCGTGAAGTAGCTCTTGTAAATCGGATTGAATTTTTCGAAAAGCGAGAGGTCCGTGCATGCAATCTGGACGTACACCAGGTCGTCCATGGTCATCCCTGCTTGCGCCAGCACCGCCTTCTCCCCGTCCAGCAAGTTCTTGATCTCGTCCTCAATCTGCTCCGGCGCTTTTCCCGTCTTCGGATCCAGGCCGAGCCGCCCCGCCAGATAGAGTGTGTTCCCCGACAGGATCGCGTCGCTGAACGGCAGCTGTGCGGGCTTATCCGCAAGGTTGATCGCCTTCCTGCTAGGCTGTATCGAAACCTGCGAAAACGCGCCATGTACGGTAAGAATTCCACCTACCGCCAAAACTACCGCGAGGAAACTGATGCGACGATTCATACTTTGCCTCCATTCGAATGACCTGCCCGACATGCCGCGCGAGTGTAATACCCAAATTCGCCTTCGGCAAGCCGTCCGCCGGAGTCTCGCTTGCCTCGGCAAACAAGCATCTCCATCGCAACCCCGAACTCATGCGAATCAGAACGCGATAAACCCCGCTCGAATAAAGTACAGCGAAGTGAGTCCCACCCCCAGCCACAGCAGCACGCCGAGAAGGAGGGGGCGCCAGCCCACCTCTTTCAGCGTGGCGCGGGAGATGCCGCTGCCGATGAGGAACAGGGTTGCGGTGAGTCCGAGACGTCCGAGAATGAAGAGTGCCTTATGGAGAGACATGAGCGCCAGAAGATCGGTATTGATGACGGCGGCGAGAACAAAGAACACGATGAACCAGGGAAACTGGAGTCGGGAGCGGTTATGTTTGATGGCCGCAGTGGCGAGAGCGAGCGGAACGATCCACAGAGCGCGGGCGAGTTTTACGGTGGTGCCGATGACCAAGGCCTGCGGGCCGTATTTCGTGCCGGCGCCGACGACGGAGCTGGTATCGTGGATCGCCAGCGCTGCCCAGAGTCCGAATTGCGATTGCGAAAGATGGAGTGCGTTTCCGATGGGCGGAAAAATCAGCAGGGCGATCGAATTCAAAATAAAAATCGTGCCGAGGGATACCGCCATTTCCTCTTCATCGGCTTGAAGAATGGGGCCAATCGCAGCGATGGCGCTGCCGCCGCAAATCGCCGTGCCCGCGGTGATCAGAATTGACGAATTACCGCGGACCTGCAAGAACTTGCCGAGGGCCAGACCCACTAGAAGCGCAAAGGAAATCCCCAGCGCTGTGTAAATAAATCCGCCGCGGCCGGCCTTCAAGACTTCGTGCAGATTCATGCCGAAACCGAGGGCCACGACGGAACTTTGCAGAAGAGTTCGCGCAATTCCCCGGCTTTCGTTGATGTAGGGATGCGAGAAGCTGAGACCGAAGAGAATTCCCAGAATGAGTGCGATTGGTGGTGAGAACAATCCCGTGAAGGAAAGGACGAAACCAAGTGCAAAGAGAATCTTCGCGAGAGTGGGCATCGATCGGGAAAAGAATATCAGGCCGCGAGCCGAACGGGCCAGTGTGGCGCAGTTTGATTGAGCGCGTCGAACACCATTGGCGATGCTGCTGGCTGAGAACCTTGGGATCCTTCAGCGAACCTCTTCGGTTCGCTTCAGGATGACGAGCGCTCGGGGGTGGGCGTCCGAAAGAATATGAGTGGCTGCCTATTCATGAGGCTTTTCCGAAGTGGGAGGGGATGCCGAAAGGGCAGGCGAAGGCGGGGGAGAATCAAGCTCGGACTTGGCGGGCGTGGAATGCGCGAGGGCGGCGATGATTTTCTCGGTGGCGGCTTTGCTGATTTGGCAGTTGCGGTCGTAGATGCGGCACTGGGCGAGGGTGTACTGGCAGCCGCAATTGCAACCTTCGGCGTTGAATTTGTGGAGCGCGACGATTTTCTGTTCCGGCGTGAGTTTGGAAAGATCGACGCCGGGGAGCTCGGTGGCACGGACGGCGTTCTTGATGAAGATCTGTCCGGTGTCGTCGAAAGTTTCTACTTTGACGTTGCCGATGGGCAGTCCGAGAAGCGCGCGGATTTCGGTTTCGTAGAGACGCGGATCGCGGAGGCCTTCGTGTTTCTGGACGATGCGGCCTTCCGTGTCGAGCACGAAGGAGGTGGGAAGAGCCGCGATGCCGCCGTATTGCATGCGGATTTCAGTTGGGGCGAGCGCCACGGGATAGTTGATACCGTATTTTTCCACCACTGCTTGGATGGCGGCCGAATCGTCATCGTCGACGATGAGGCTCAGGATCTGGAAGCGGTCTTTGTATTTGGCCTGGAGATCGATCAGATCGTAAAGCTCCGCCCGGCACGGTCCGCACCAGGTGGCCCAGAAATTCAGAAGGATGATTTTGCCGTGCGCGTCGGCGAGTGTGACGGGTTTGCCGTCGAGGCCGGTGAGCTTGAAGTCGGGGGCGGGATCGGGATTGCGCACGAAGCGGATGGCGGGTTGCTGGTCCTGGGCGGCAGAGGATGAAGCAAAGAAGCAAAGACGTAGCGAAGTAACGAGAAAAAGAACAAAGCGGGGGTGAAGGGCGCGTCTCATGGCGTCATCTATAGGAGAGCACATTGGAGGGAAGACGCCAAGAGGGCGGTTGAGATTTTTAGTCAACAATTCACCCCCTATGTTTTGTAACCGCATGTTACGACCGAGTCTAAGCGGTGGGGTCAGTGAACTATTTGATAATACAGGAGTTAATGCAACCGAGAAAGGAAGCGAAGTGAGTTGCGGTTGCGTCCGATAATGGATGGCCTCGCGTCTTTCAACTATGCCCAATCTGGATGCATAGCAGATTGGCGGGCCACAGCGCCATATGGGAGCGCACTCGCTGGTGGAATCGCGCCGTGTGTGATGACATACCGGAGGCAGGATCAGGAGCAGAACTCGGGTGATTGATCGACTGAGATGAGAGAAAGTAGGAGCACGTCGTACTTTGATCCTAGGACTCCCACTTCCAGTTGGCGAATTGCTCGCGGAGGGCTAGCTTTTTGAATTTGCCGACAGAGGTGCGCGGGATGGCCTCGAGGAAGACGAAGGCGTCGGGGAGCTGCCACTTGGCGAAGGATTTTGCGAGAAACGCCCGCAATTCTTCCGGGGTAGCGTGCGCGCCATCTCTCAGGACGACGGCGGCGAGGGGGCGCTCCTGCCATTTTGGGTGGGGAATGCCGACCACGCACGCTTCTTTCACGGCGGGGTGACCCATTAATGTGTTTTCGAGATCGACGGAGCTGATCCATTCTCCGCCGGATTTTACGAGGTCTTTGGCGCGGTCCACGATTTTGACGTAGCCTTCGTCGTCCATGGTGGCGACGTCACCGGTGCGGAACCAGCCGTCGGCGGTCCAGCGATGGGCCTGGTCGGGCGATTCGTAGTAGCTGGCGGCGACCCAGGGGCCACGGATTTCGATCTCGCCAGAAGTGAGGCCATCCCAAGGAGCTTCACCTTCCGGGCGCATCAGGCGGATCTCGACAAACGGCGCCGGCCAGCCCTGTTTGGCGCGGACTTCGTATTTCTTGTCTTGCGGCCAGTCGCCCATGTGCGGCCGGAGTCCGCCGGAAGTGCCGATGGGAGTGGTCTCGGTCATACCCCAGAGATGCTTGATCTGCAAGTTGAACCGATCGAGGCGGCGGATGAGCTCGAGAGGCGGCGCGGTGCCTCCACAGACGACGCGGACGGGTGCATCAAATTTCCAGCGGCCAGGGTTTTTTTCAAGCGCTTCGAGGACGGCGATCCAGACGGTGGGGACACCGCAAGCGATGGTTACGCGTTCACCGACCATCAGGCTAAGTACGCTTTCCGGATCGACGTTCGGACCGGGGAGAACCAGGCGCGCGCCAAGCATGGTGCATGCGAAAGGTAGGCCCCAGGCGTTGGCATGGAACATGGGAGCGACGGGCAGAACCGTGTCGAAATGGCTCATGCCAAAGACTTCGCCGAGGCCACAAGCAAAGGAGTGCAGCACCAGCGCGCGGTGGGAATAGATGACGCCTTTGGAATGGCCGGTCGTGCCCGAGGTGAAGCACATGGCTGCGCCGTCGTTTTCATCGATTTGCGGATATCGAAAATCGTCGCCGGCTTCGGCGAGCAGCTCCTCGTAGTTCAACAATCCTTCGGGTACGCTCCCGCAACCATACGGAACGACAATCACTTTTTCGAAAGGCGCGACAGTACGAAACTTCTCGTAAACCGCCAGGAGGACATCGTCAATCAACAGGAAGCGGTCGCCGGCATGCTTGGCGATGCCGGCAATTTCATGAGGATGGAGCCGAAGATTCAGAGTGTGCAGGATGCCGCCGGCACAGGGAACGCCGAAGAATGCTTCGAGATGGCCGGAGTGATTCCACATCATGGAGGCCACGCGGTCGCCCGGTTGCAATCCGAGTTTCACCAAAGCCGCCGCGAGCCGGCGCGCGCGCCGATAGAATTCGCCATTACAAGTGCGCGCGATGGACCTATCCGGTTTGCAGGAGACGATCTCGACGCGCGGAAAAATCTTCCCGGCACGCTCCAGGATGGTGGGTAGCGTCAGCGGAAAATCCATCATCGTGCCGCGCATAAAACCCTTCGGGAAGAGAGCAAATCGGGCGCATCGTATCACTAATCCGGCAAGAAGGGGAAAGGCGCAAAAGGGTGGCTTGGGGCAAGGTGTGTGCCGCTTGGGGACAATTTCAGTTGCAAAAGGGGTCAATTCTGTGAACGACTGAAGTCCCTTCGGCGCGCTCCGCGACTCGCATTTTAGGTTCCGGACAGAAGGAGCAAGAGGTGAAGAAGCTCTATATCGGTAATCTTCCGTTTTCCGCGACGGAAGAGCAGCTCAACGAGTGGTTCACGCAGGTCGGAGTAACTCCCTCGGGCGTCAATCTGATTCGCGATCGTTTTACGGGACAGTCGCGCGGGTTCGCCTTCGTTGAAGTGACCAATGACGAAGACGCGGATCGCGCCGTGAACTCCCTGAACGGTCAGAATTTCGGCGGGCGAAACCTCGTGGTGAATGAAGCACGTCCCCAGGCAGAGCGCGGCGGCAGCGGCGGTGGAGGCGGGCGCGGTGGGTACGGCGGCGGGCGCGGCGGCCATGGCGGTGGTGGCGGGGGTGGGCGTGGCGGGGGTGGCGGGCGCGGCGGTGATCGCGGCGACCGTGGAAATCGCTGGTAAGCAAGCACTCCTAGTCTGAAAGCGAAGCGCCGCGGCTCCGGTTGGGGCGCCTCAACCCCTCTCAGAGAATCCTCAGCGGTATCTCTGCGTCAATCGATCATTGCTGCGGCTCTCACCTCCGCCGGTTCAACTCGTCTAATCCGTTTGAAAGGTAGCCTGCGAATATTTGCTGCCTGCGGACAAGACTTCGTGAATGGGTATCGCCCTGCTCAATGACGGCGAATGTTTTGCGGTTTACCGCGCTATGTGACGAGCTTTCTGGTTCGTCAGCAGGAACGCAACTGGAGTGTGGCTCATGAGGAAGACGCCCCCGCTCGGTCTTCCCTGGCTAGTCGCGGGAAACAATTCGTCCCGTAACGTGTTTGAAACAACAGGAAAGGAAAATGGGTTGCCGGCCTGTTTATGGAGTATATGAATAGGCCGGTAAGCATCGAAGTTGTTCCCTGAGAAAGAAATGTGCGGCAGGAGACTGGTGAACCTTATAGTCCGGCCGTGCATCCAACAGGTTGAGGCAAACGTATTGCTGAATAGGTTGACCGTTTCGCGGTCAAACATGAAATGACGACCTGGCACAAACGCGACTGGGAACAATTTTACGAGCTGGCGCGCCGCCCGTGGCGGCGTCATCGCCCGCCCCGGCCGGTTTATCCCACGGGGATAAATCGCGTGCTGCCCGCGCAGGGTTTCAGCTTGTCGGAGTTGGACGACGCCGGAGTGGATCTCGATCTCGCCGAGCGCCTCGGTCTGCCGGTGGACGCCGGGCGCATCGGCGCTTACGGCCCGAACGTTACCGTTCTGCGCGACTTCATCCGCTCTTCGCGGCAGCCGTTGTAGTCCTGCTCATTCGGTAACGGCGAATTCCAATCATTCCGAGCTTTTCGTTCTGATCGCGACGACATCTGCGGTTTTCGCGTCCGCCTCCTGCACGGAAATCTTTTGCCCGCGATCCTCGTAGGTCTTGAGAAACTCCGGATCCTCCCATGCGCCATCTTCGACTTCGTCCCAACAGAAGATTTTGTAGTCGCCGGGCGCAATCCCCCTCAGAAGATAATGTCCATATTGATCCGTCGCCGTTTTCTGGTAGAGCCGCGATTGATCGCGGTGCGCCTCATCCGGCACCATCACAACCCACACCCCGGTGACGGGAAGGTTGTCCTTGTCCGTAACGACACCCTGAACGCGAGAGCCACGCGAGCTGATGGTTACCTCAAGCGAAGCTTGCGTGCCACGGAAAACGGTGAAACCGCCTTCGAGAACGTCGGTCGAACCGTAGCGAATGGATTTAACGTAACAGTCTTTCGATTGCCCAATCACCCCCAAACGATAGGTTCCATCGAAAACATCCTTCAAGGCAAATGAGTTTCCCATAACTCTTGCGGGTCCATTGAAAGAGATTCTCGAGTCCGCAGGAGCAATGGTGACGAGGAGTTCATCTCGGTCCAAACTCGGCTTCCCCTCCCAAACGATTCGCCCGGGAACCGATATCCCCGTCGCGATTGTGAGGTTTACGCCCTCTACATTGGCGTTGCCTACCTCAATGGATTGTCGCGCTTGATATCGCCGCCCATCCTCAAACCAAAAAGCGCTCAGCGTATAGGAGCCGGGCAGCACGCCAGCAATCTCAAAGGAGCCGTCGGGGTTTTCGACAATTGACTGGTGGTCGGGAGAACCCCAAGCCACGTTGCTGTTGTGTTGCTCCAGCTGAACGATAACGCCGGTACTTGAACGTCTGCCCGCAACCATGTTGTAGACGCGGCCACCGACCCGATACGTCGTCACAGGCCGCAGCAGAATCTCTACGGCGGTTAACTCTTCTCCTGCTTTCAGCGTAATCGTCGAAGCCTTCGCTGGATCGGGACTGTTGGGATAATAGATCGGCATGAATTCCGGACGAGAGTCTTCGCTGTCATCTTCCCGCACCTCTCCCCGGGCGATGATGTGCAGACCAGGCTTATACTTGGCGCTGACAAAATACCTGCCGGGTTTGAGGCCAAAAAGGCGATACTCCCCAAGATCATTCGTGGGTACGAGCACTTCCGATGACAACTTGCGCTTTCCACTGGAATAGACTTCACGCAATGCGCTAACTTGCGCCCATGGAAGCGGTTCGCCTTCTTCGTCCAAAACTCTCCCGGCGATGACGGCCCACGGAATCAGGCGGAAAACAAGGTCGCGTAAGTTTTGCCCAGGAGAGAGACGAATCTCCGCCCCAGGATCATTTGGCGTTTTCTGACCGTACTCTTGCGTCACAAAACCCGTGCGGCTTACCTTCAGCCGGTATCGCCCTGGATCGATGCCCTTCAACTCGAACCGGCCACCCATATCCGTCATCACAGAAATTGTGTGGGCCAAATCCTGCAGACTCTGAAGTTGTACAGTCGCGGTTTTCAACGGCTCACTTCCCGCGAGTTTCACGACGATACCCGAAATGGTGCATTCGTCGGTTTTAGGCCTGATTACGGGAGGGTTGCCAGAAGCGGTCTGCGCCGAAGCAATAGTTGTAGAGAAGAGGGAAAACAAGGCAGGGATAAAAAGCTTCATCGTCCTTCTCGCGCCGCTTGAGTATACGACAGGTGACTATTTCCAATCTTGAATTTACAATTCCTCTCTTCGAGCACGGAATTATCCCTCCCCCGATCGGGTGTGTTTGTGTGGAACGTGGGATCCGCGTAAAATAGCAGTTTCGAGCGAACTCCATGGCCACACCGTTCCATATCATTTCGAATGCGCCGCTGGCGCCGCCGCCGGGCGTGCACCCGCGGCCGGATTGGCTGCGCGTCAAATTTTTCGGTGGCGAGCGCTACCAGGACGTGAAGCGCATCATGCGCACGCTCGATTTACACACGGTCTGCGAGAGCGCGCGCTGCCCCAACATGGGTGAGTGCTGGGAGCATGGCACCGCGACGTTTATGATTTTGGGGGATATCTGCACGCGCGCTTGCGGGTTCTGCGCCGTGCCTTCAGGAAAGCCCGTGGGGCCGCCGGATGAAGAAGAACCGTTTCGCGTGGCGGAAGCCGTGGCAAAAATGGGATTGCGTTACGCGGTGGTGACTTCCGTGAACCGCGACGACCAGCCCGACGGCGGCGCGCACATCTTTGCGCGCACCATCGAAGAGATTCGGCGCCGCGTTCCGGGTTGCAAAGTCGAAGTGCTCATTCCTGATTTTCGCGGTGACTGGAAGGCGTTAGACGTCGTTCTTGCCGTGCGCCCGGATATTCTCAACCACAACACCGAAACCGTGCCCCGCCTCTACCGGCAGGTCCGCAAGGGTGCGCTGTATGAGCGCTCACTCGAACTGCTGCGCCGTTCCAAGGAAGCGCATCCGGAAGTTCCGACCAAAACTGGCCTGATGCTCGGACTCGGAGAAGAAAAGGATGAAGTCCTCGCTACCATGCAGGATCTCGCCGCGCAGGATACGAACATCCTCACGCTCGGACAGTACCTGCAGCCCACTCGCGAACATCTGCCCATCGTCCGCTACGTGCATCCTGACGAATTCGCCGAATACAAAGTGCTCGGCGAGGCCATGGGCTTCAAACACGTCGAAGCCGGCCCTCTGGTCCGTTCCTCATACCACGCCTTCGACCAGGCGGAATCCGCAGTTAAGTAACATCGGAAAGCTCGGCTTCTCACAGGCACCTGAATGTAGAGGCGCCTGCAGTCTAAGAAATGCACACAGACACACCTCTGCGCCGGATTTGGCGCTGAGATGTCCTGTCTGGTTTATGGAAACTTAGGCTAGGCGCGTCAATTCGGCCGTCATGATGCTCGTTACGAAAAGCTTAGCACCATGATCGTCGAAATCCACGGCGGTGCGTTCCTGGTCGGAAGCAGTCACGATTCCCAGGCCGTACATCTCATGCTTGATGGTCTGACCTTCCTGCATTACTTGCACAACGTCCTCCTTGACCGCTCTCGCTGATAATCTCGATTCGAATCTCTTGGAGGAGAACCCCCGAACCTGTCCGGGGGCTCTCCTGTCAGAGACTAGACGCTGGTAACGTTCTCAGCCTGAAGACCCTTCGGGCCCTTTTTCACTTCAAACTCCACGGCCTGACCTTCGTTGAGAGACTTGTATCCTTCCATCGCGATCGCGGAAAAGTGCACGAAAACGTCTTCTCCCGTCTGGCGCTGGATAAATCCGAACCCTTTCGAAGCATTAAACCACTTTACTGTTCCTTGTTCCTTCACTTGACAGCCTCACATGCGCAACTCCGACCGGGCCAGAGTTGACGATATTGGAATGGCGTTGCGTCTCTTGGTCCGTTCCTGTGGCCACAAAGGATGCCCTTGCGAGGCCTCGACCGATTCAAAACGTAATACAAGAGCAACAAACGCTATGTAAAGAATACCACAAAAGGAACTTTCTGTCCACGGTCCCGAAGCAGACGCGGAAGTCTTAGCTGAGCGTCTAAGCTATTGAAAACACTATTGTTATCTATAGCTTGATACCCAAGATGACTCGCCGCCGCAGCAGGAACCGCTTACTCGAGGGATTCGGGTTGAAGGCTTAAATCACCCCTACCCGTAGCCTTTTTTTCCCAGTACTTGCCGACCCAAGCTTCCCAGCTCTTTCCGGCGGCGGTGTCCCGTCCGGTGAAAGCAAGTGCCGCTATATCGGCGTAAGCGATTTTTAACTTTTGAGTGGAATCCTTGGGCAGAACTCTCACAAAACTGGTCGTAAGGGATGGCCCGGTCACCCGATCGAACAAATAACCTTCGATTTTTGAATTATCTTTAAGAGTGAGCGTCACATCGCCTCGATAGTCGAAGGCTTTCTCCAGAGCGATGCGCAATTCTTCTTCTGTCGCTAGCTTGGGCACCCACCCTTGCACGCTTTCATGAATCGTGCCGGGGGCTACCTCCAGCGTGTCGGGGTTTAGCGGAGATCCTTCCGTATGGCTCGGCCGATCCGCATGGCGCGGACCTGTCACGCGCGAGTCTCCTCAAGTTGGCCCTTATCTGATTGGATCTGAACGAGAGGATTGTAAGAGTGCACCGGCTTGACCGGCTCATTCAGCATTGCCAGCGCGTCCGAATCGTTGTATTTGGTGGACAACTCTGCCTTTACTGTCGCCCATAAGCCACGCAGGCCGCTGAAAGTATGATCCACCGCCGAAGCTTCGTAACCGCTGTGCACCATGCAATTTGCGCACTTGGGATTGCCGGACTCGGTGCCGTAATTCTGCCACTCGGTGGTGTCGAGCAGCTCCTGGAACGTGTCCACGTACCCGTCCTGCAGCAGATAGCAAGGCTTCTGCCAGCCGAAGACGTTATAGGTTGGCATGCCCCACGGCGTGCAAGCATAGGTTCGCTTGCCCATCAGAAATTCGAGGAAGAGCTTCGATTGGTTGAACTGCCAACTTGCTTTGCGATTCGACAAAATGGCCCGGAACAAGCGCCGCGTGCGAGCCCGCCCGAGAAAGTGCTTCTGGTCGGGTGCCTTGTCGTAGGAATAGCCGGGGGAGAGCATCATGCCTTCGACGCCCAACTCCATCATTTCGTCGAAAAACGCGCGGACGCTCTTGGGATCGGCGCCGTCGAACAGCGTTGTATTCGTTGTGACGCGGAAGCCCTGCTTCACCGCTTCCCTGATCCCTTCGATGGCCAGTTCGTAGCCACCTTCGCGGCAGACGGAAAAATCGTGATGCTCTTTCTGCCCATCCACGTGAACGGAGAACGTCAGGTATTTGCTGGGCTTAAAGAGATGCAGTTTTTCCTTCAGCAGCAAGGCGTTAGTACAGAGATAGATGTACTTCTTCCGCGCGACCAGGCCCTCGACAATTTTCTCAATCTCCGGGTGCATCAGCGGCTCGCCTCCGGGAATCGAAACCATCGGCGTGCCGCACTCATCCACGGCCTTAAAGCATTCTTCCGGGCTCAAGTCCGTCTTTAAAATGTGCGCGGGATATTGGATTTTGCCGCATCCCGCGCAAGCCAGGTTGCAGCGGAACAGCGGCTCCAGCATCAACACGAACGGGTAGCGCTTTCGCCCTTTCAGCTTTTGCTTGAGGACGTACGTCGCAACCGTCCACATCTGTGAAATCGGTACCGGCATCTCCCCCGCTTATCTCCAAAACTGGACTTCGGTGTAAGTACCCATTGTAACCGAGAACCGGCGAATTGCGCTCGGCTGCTTTTAGTCAGATGCAACAGCCTGTTCCTACGTGGCACAGTAAATGCACCTGCGTACGGGATGCTTCCGCCTGCGCAAACGGGCTCTCCGGCCGGCCCGGAAGGCTGCACCACCGCTTCCGGGGTAGAATCGACCCGAATCAGCGGCAAAGAAACTGCTGCGCTTATGCCCCGAAAGAATCTCCTTAGTCTATTCGCTGACTTCGCCCGCTTCGCTGGCGACGTTGCTGTCATCCAAAGACGCGGTTACCGTCGTGAAAAGCTGAGGTATGCAGAGCTTTACGCCTCGGCCCTTTTGTGGAGTGCCGCGCTCGCCGGGCGGGGCGTTGTCCCAGGTGATCGCGTCCTTCTCTGGGGACCCAACTCCGCCGAGTGGGTCGCTTGCTTTTGGGGAATTCTATTGCGAGGCGCCGTGGTGGTGCCTATGGACTCCGCAGCGTCTCCCGATTTCGTCCAGCGCGCGATCAAGGATGCCGGAGTGAAGCTGATCTTGCGTGACCGCCAGCAGATGGAGCTGCCCGGCGCGCCACCGTCGATGGTCATTGAATTTAAGGATGCCCTGGTAAGCATTCATCCGGCCGCACATGCCGAGCTGAATCCTGGTGAGACGTCCACTCGAAGCACCATTGCCGAAATCCTTTATACCTCGGGTACGACGGCCGAGCCGCGCGGGGTCGTTCTCACCCACGGCAATTTTCTGGCGAACCTCGAGCCGCTGGAGCGCGGCATCGATGCGTATCGCAGATACGAGCGCTGGCTTCACCCGCTGCGCTTCGTCACGCTCGTTCCGTTGAGCCATGTATTCGGCCAATTCATGGCGCTGTTCGTTCCGCCGCTCCTCGGTGCGGCAGTCGTTTTCGAGCCATCCAGCAATCCCGCCGAAATCATTCGCACCATCAAGCAAGAACGCGCCACCGCGCTCATCGCTGTTCCGCGCATGCTTGATCTTCTTCATGCAGGAATCGAGAGGGAATTCGAAGTCCAGGGCAAATCTCAGTGGCTCGCCAGCACCTTTCAAAACGCAAAAAGCAGAAAATTTCTCAAGCGCGCCTGGATGTTTCGCCGAATCCACCGCCGCTTTGGCTGGAAGTTTTGGGCTTTCATCTCCGGCGGCGCAGCGCTTTCGAATGAAACCGAGGACTTTTTCAAGCGCGTGGGTTATGCCGTTGTTCAAGGCTACGGCATGACAGAGACCGCCTCACTGATCAGTTTGAATCACCCATTTCGCGCGACGGAAGGCTCTGTCGGCAAAATTCTCCCGGGCCGTGAATTCAAGATCGCCGAAGACGGCGAAATCCTCGTCCGCGGCGAAAATGTTTCCAGCGGCTATTGGGAACAGGGCGTACTCCGTCCGGCGGAGGGGCAAGGCTGGTTGCGCACCGGCGATCTCGGCGAACTCGACGCCGAAGGCAATCTGCGTTTCCGGGGCCGCAAGAAGAACGTGATCGTCACGCCCGCCGGTCTCAACGTTTATCCCGAGGACCTCGAAGCTGCCCTTCGTAAACAGCCCAGCGTCAGGGATTGCGCGGTCATTCCGTTCGAACGCGGCGGCAATGCCGAACCTTGCGCCGTTCTTTTGTTGAACGATGCTGAGAGAACCGCTGCCCGCGCGGCCGTCGAAAGCGCCAACTCCTCGCTTGCGGAATATCAACGCGTTCGAATGTGGGTCGTCTGGCCCGACTTTGATTTTCCGCGCACGCCCACCGGGAAGCCGCGCCTTTCCGTCATCGCTACGCGGACCGACCAAATTCTCGACGGCCGGCAAGTTAATGACCTAAAAAGTGTAGGGGCGGACTTTAGTCTGCCCTCCTCACCGCGAAGCATGCTCGATCAAGTGCTCGAACGCTTTAGCATATCGGGAGGTGGGGGCGCGCAGGCCGACGGTCACCTGGAACAGCAACTAAACCTCTCCTCCCTCGATCGCGTGGAATTGCTGAGCGCCCTGGAGGAAAGGTTTCACGTGGAACTCAACGAAACAGCCTTTGCCAATGCCAAGACCGTTGCCGATGTCGAGCGCGTCCTGCACCAGCCGGCCGCACGCCGCACCGAATACCTCTATCCTCGCTGGACGCAGCGCGAACCCGTTCGCTGGCTGCGGCTCGCGGTCTACTACGCCCTCGTCTGGCCCGCCACACAGATCCTGGGCCACCCGCACATCGTGGGCCGCGAGAATCTTCGCAGCTTGCGTGGGCCCGTCCTTATCGTTTCGAATCACATCACGCGCCGCGCGGACATCGGTCTAATTCTCGCCGCGTTGCCGCCGCGATACCGCCACCGCCTCGCCACGGCCATGGGTGGCGAAGCGCTGCAAAACATGCGCCGCCCGCCGCGTGATTGGTTCTTCGCCAGGCGCTGGGCTTATCAACTCGGCTACTGGCTCGCCACCCTGCTCTTCCACGTTTTTCCGCTGCCGCAGTTTTCCGGCTTCCGCGAAAGCTTTCGCTTTGCCGGCGAATCTGTCGACCGCGGCTACAGCGTGCTCGTTTTTCCCGAAGGCGAGGTCAACAACTCTGAGGATGGCCGCATGGCTCCTTTTCAGAGCGGCATCGGTCTCCTCGCTGAAAATCTTCGCATCCCGATCGTTCCGATGCGACTCGACGGCGTCTGGCAAATGAAGCGCGAACACCGGCGCCTGGCCCGCATCGGCGAAGTTACCGTGCGTATCGGCGCCCCTGTCGCATTTCCGCGAGGAACCGCCCCGGAAGAAATCGCCCGCCAACTCGAATCGCTGGTGCGCTCTTTGTAGAGGCGCAGCATGCTGCGACTCTATGCTATGGCCGGAAGCCGCTCAATCGCGAAAACTCTGCAATTTTGCGGCTCCTAGGCGCATCCAACAATCTGAGTGAGCAAACCTTCCCACACGCCTGCAAGCAACCCGTTGGCATCTGTGGCAAAATAGAAGGTTCATAGAACTGGATTTATGGCACACCGTACAACTTTGGAAGAAGAGAGCGCCGCAAAAACGCCGAAGGCGGCCAAGAAACCCACGGCAGGCGGCCTCGCGAAAGCAGCTAGCGACGAAGCGCGCGAGCGCGTTTTCGATGCTTTCCGCCGCTGGGGCTATTTGAAAGCCAGGCTCGATCCCCTTGGCCTATTCCAACCGCTGAAACAACCTGATCTGGATGCGCTGACCGGTGAAGCTGCCGAGGAAGCCCGCCGCATTTACTGTGGTACGGTCGGCGCCGATTTCATGCACTTGCCGGAGCCGGAACGGCGGCGCTGGATCGCGGAGCGTCTCGAAGCGCCGGGCGGCGAAGTCGATCGGCACAAAATTCTCGAGCGCCTGATTCGCGCCGATCTTTTCGAACAAGTTTTGCAGGCGCGCTACCTGGGCACCAAGCGATTTTCTTTGGAAGGTGTCACCGCGCTGATTCCGCTGCTCGATTCCATCCTGGACACCGCGGGCGAGCACGGCGCGGTCGAATCAGTCATGGCCATGAGTCACCGCGGCCGCCTGAACGTAATGGTCCACGCGGCGTGCAAGACGCCTCATGAAGTTGTCGCTGGCTTTGAAGACGTCGATCCTCGCAGCGTCCTGGGCGCGGGCGACGTGAAATACCACGTGGGCGCGACGGGCACCTACGTCACCAGCACCGGCAAAGAGATCGGCATCCATCTTGTCTCGAATCCAAGCCATCTGGAAGCCGTCGATCCGGTAGCCGTGGGCCGGGTGCGCGCGAAGCAAACCCGCTACGGATGGCGCGGTCCCTACGTCGACCATTCACCGGAAACGCTAAATAAAGTCGTCCCCATCGTGATGCACGGCGATGCGGCCTTCGCGGGTCAAGGCATCTGGGCAGAAACGCTGAATCTCGCGGATCTGAAAGCCTACACCGTCGGCGGCACAATTCACATCATCGTGAACAACTTGATCGGCTTTACGACGAAGCCCGCGCAGGAGCATTCTTCGCGCTTCGCTTCCGATATCGCCAAGCGCCAGTCCGTGCCGATCTTTCACGTCAACGCCGAAGACCCGGACGCCGTCGTGCGCATTGGAAAACTTGCCACGGAGTATCGCGCAACATTCGGCAGCGACGTCGTCGTCGACATCATCGGTTACCGCCGCCATGGCCACAGCGAAGTTGACGATCCGACCATCACTCAGCCGCTCCTCTACGAGCGCATCAAGAATCACGATCCGCTCTGGAAAATTTATGCCGAGCACACCGGCATGGACTCGTCCCTGATGGTCGACGGAATCCGCAAGGAATACGAAGAAGAGCAGACCAAGGCGCGCACGCTAAGAAAAATACCGCACCTGCGCAAACTGCCGGACTACTGGGCGCCCTATCAGCACGGCCGCTACAAACCTGAGTATGAAGTCGATACCGGCCTCACGCCCGAGAAACTCGCGGAGATCACCGACGGCCTCGTTCGCGTGCCCGAAGGATTTCACATCCACCCAAAAATCGCGAAGCTTCTCGAACAGCGCGCGGAAATGGGCCACGGCAAGCGGGCCGTCGATTACGGCTTCGCCGAAATGCTGGCGTTCGGCTCCGTGCTTCTCGAGGGGAGTCCCGTGCGCCTCACGGGACAAGATACCGAGCGCGGCACGTTCAGCCAGCGCCACGCGGTGCTCGTTGACACGCAAACCGAGCACAACTACCTCACGCTCTCGCATCTTTCCAAGCAGCAAGCCTTCTGCCAGGTTCACAACTCTTCTCTTTCCGAGGCAGGTTGCCTCGGTTTCGAATACGGTTTCAGCCGCGACTATCCCGAAGCGCTAGTCTTGTGGGAAGCGCAATTTGGGGATTTCGCCAACGGCGCGCAGGTCATCATCGACCAATTCATCAGCGCGGGCGAGGACAAGTGGAACCTTCCGGCGGGACTCGTGATGCTTTTGCCGCATGGATACGAGGGCCAGGGACCGGAGCATTCCAGCGCGCGCCTGGAGCGCTTCATGCAGCTCGCCGCGGAAGACAACATGCAGATTTGCCAGCCCTCAACCGCTGCGCAGTATTTCCACATGCTGCGCCGGCAAGTGCGCCGTCCGTGGCGAAAGCCCCTGATCGTCTTCACGCCCAAGAGCATGCTGCGCCATCCTGATGCCAGCTCAAACCTCGAGGAATTCACGAAACCGCGTTTCCTGCCGCTGGTTCCCGACCGCGAAGTGCAGGACGCCCGCCGCATCCTGATCGCCAGCGGAAAAGTCGGCCACGAGTTGCGCGCCGAGCGCCGTCGCCGAAAGGGCACCAATACCGCCATTTTCTTTCTCGACCAGCTCTATCCGCTGCCGCGCACCGAGATTACCGCCGCCATCGCCGAGCATCCCAACGTGCGCGAGGTTGTCTGGGTTCAGGAAGAGCCCGGCAACATGGGCGCAGTAGGATACGTTTTGCCGCGGCTCGAACGCATCGCAAAGGCCAGGGGGCTCAACGTTCGCTCGATCAAGCGTTCCGCCAGCGCCAGCCCGGCAACGGGCTCCGCCAAGGCCCATGAATTGGAGCAAAAGACGCTTCTCGCGCTCGCCTTCACAACTTCAAGCGCCGATTAAGCTTTTCGGCTTTAACACTACATTCACATTCATGTAAACACCGCGTTACCAAACCGAGCCGCCCCTCTGCGACAATCAGGCGTGTTACGTCAAATCCCGAACGATCAGAACCTTCCCAATGCCTATCGCAAATCGCCGTCCTACGGTACACTGCCGCCAAGCCGGCGTGCGGTACGCTCAACCTGCATGAAACGCATCCTTATCATCGAAGACGACCGCGATATCGTCGAACTGGTCCGCTACAATCTCGCGAACGAAGGCTTTCAGGTCAGCTCTGCTCATGACGGCAGCACGGGCCTGAGCACGTTGAAAAAAACGCCACCTGACCTCCTGCTACTCGACCTCATGCTCCCGAAGCTTTCCGGCCTGGAAATCTGCCGGGAGATTCGCCGGGATGATTCACTCAATCGTTTGCCCATTCTGATGCTCACGGCGCGCGGCGAGGAAGCCGACCGCGTCGTCGGGCTCGAGATGGGCGCCGACGATTACGTGACCAAGCCCTTCAGCCCGCGCGAATTGCTCGCGCGCGTCAAGGCGCTGCTCCGCCGTGCCGAGCCGCCCGCCGATGCGCCCCGAACCATTGAGATCGGCAAGCTGGCGATTGATCCGGCGTCCTATCGCGTGAGTCATTCCGGGAAACCCGTACCGCTTAGCACGCTCGAATTCCGGCTGCTCTATTACCTTGCTTCGCGCCCAAACCGCGTCTTTACCAGGGATCAATTGCTCGACGCGGTCTGGGGAACGGATCGCTTCGTAACTCCGCGCAGCGTGGACGTTTATGTCCGCCGCTTGCGTGAAAAAATCGAATCCGATCCGGAGAACCCCTTATATTTGAAAACTGTCCGGGGCGCGGGGTATTTGTTCGAAACCCGTGCGGCTTAACCTTTTCTGGAAACTCGGTTTCGCTTTTTTCGCTCTGCTGATCGCGGTCCTGCTCCCCGTCGATTTCTACGCCGAGCGCGCGTTGCGGCGCGACTACGAAAGCGCCGGTTTCGAACAACTCTCCGCCATCGCACGCATCGCGCTGGCAAACCCTCCGCAGACTTCATCTCTCGCAACTGCTCCTTCCGCTCCTGTCGATCGCCTTGCTCTGCGTGACTGGGTCGCGAAAATGGCGGCGAGCACCGTCCGTGTCACGGTGATCGCCACCGACGGCCAGGTGCTGGCGGACTCGCAGTCCGATCCCTCGACGATGGAAAACCACGCTGGGCGTCCCGAAATCCGCGATGCTTTTGCGAAAGGCGACGGGCAGTCCATTCGTTACAGTGTCACCATCAAGCGCAATCTCCTCTACTATGCGGTTCGTTTATCTTCGGCAGGCGCGCCGCCGGTGGTCCTGCGCTTCGCTCTGCCTTTGCAAACCGTGGACCAAGCCATTGGGGAATTCCGCCAGCGCCTGTGGCTCGCATCGATCGTCATGCTTCTTGTTACGGGAACCGCTTCGTTGCTCATTTCACGGTCGTTTTCGGATCGTGTCGACCGGCTCACGAAGTTTTCTCTGCGCGTCGCGGAAGGTGATTTTCGCCCCATTGAAGCGGACCGCACAGGCGATGCGCTTGATTCGCTGGCGGTTTCACTGAACCAGACAGCGGCTCAGCTTGATCGCACTATTCGGACGCTGACCGAAGAGCGCAATCTTTCCTCCGCAATTCTCGCGAGTATGGTGGAAGGCGTAGCCGTGGTTAATGCTTCCGAGCGCCTGCTCTTTTCAAACGAAGGCTTCGCGGAAATTCTTGGTCTGGACGTGCCGCCGCGATCCGGCAGTGCGCTCGTTGAAGTTGTCCGCCAGACCGAGCTGATTGAAGCGGTTCGAGATGTATTGAAAGGGGAGCCCCGCGTCGAAACCGAAATCGTCACCGGCACGCTTCGCCAGCATTTTTTTGCGGTGACTGTCGCGGCCGTCCGCGCCGCGGAAACCTCCGGCGCGGTGATCGTGCTGCACGACATCACCGAACTGCGCAAACTCGAGCGCGTGCGCCGCGATTTCGTCGCCAACGTTTCCCACGAGTTGCGCACGCCGCTTACCGCCATCCAGGGTTTCGCGGAAACTCTTCTCGCCGGCGCTATCGACGATTCGCAAAATCGTGTCCGCTTCCTCGAAATTATTCTCGAGCACTCCCGGCGCCTCGCGCGGCTTACCGAAGATTTGCTCATGCTCTCGAAAATGGACGCCGACCGGCTGGAACTGGAGATCCGCCGCCTGAGCGTCTCTCAATTCGTGGAGGGCTGCATCGAAACCACGCAGCGTCCCGCCGCCGAAAAGGATCTGCGTGTCTCCGTGAATCTGCAGCAGCCACTGCCGGACATCGCCGCTGACCGCCGCCGTCTTGCCGAAGTTCTCCAAAATCTGCTGGACAACGCCATGCAATACACTCCGTCCGGCGGTCAGATCATGGTCAGGGCGTCCGCCAACGGCGCCGAAGTGACCTTCACGGTCTCCGACACTGGAATCGGCATCCCGAGGGCGGACCAGTCCCGCATCTTCGAGCGCTTCTACCGGGTTGACGTTGCCCGCTCGCGCGAAGTCGGCGGCACCGGCCTGGGCCTGTCCATCGCCAAACATCTCGTCGAAGTTCACGGTGGCCGCATCTGGGTCGAGAGCGAAGTGGGGCAAGGCTCGCACTTTCATTTCACCGTTCCCATTTTCGATCGGCGTGCTTCTGTCCGCACTCCGCGGTAGCCCCTGCGGGGGCAAGGCTATGGCGAAAGTCCCTTCCGACCCTAAGTCCCGCCGTTCTTAGCATTTTCACATTGTTGTTAACAAACTGTAACCATTTTCAAGCCACAATTTTGCTTACGAGCGGAAGTGGACTTCCGCCCTCCGCTCCGAAAAGGGGACTCATGGCCGCAACCGCCGGACTTACGGAAGTGGTGCTCTACGACACGCTCGTGAATTATCTCGTTTCCATGGCGCGCACCGTTGAAGGCGCCATGAACCGGGCCCTCGACGCCATCGTCAGCCTGGAAAATCCCCGCACCTCGGTTCTCCCCGGCGAAGTGTTTCTCCTCGAGCCCCGCATCAACGAAATGGAAATGGTCATCGACGAACACGCCATCCGCCTGCTCCGTCGAGGGTCGTTCAGCGACGACGAGATGCGCCTGATCGTCGCCGCCCTGAAAATCACCAATGACCTCGAGCGTATCGGCGACCTCGCTGTGAATCTCGCCGAGTGCGTCGTCTCTCTGCGGGAAATGCAAGGCGCCCAAGTTCCCGAAGAGTTGGCTCCGATGGCCTCCGCCGTGCGCGCCATGGTTAGCAAGAGCCTTGGCGCGCTCATTTTCCGCCACGTGGAGATGGCCACCCAGGTTCTCGAAAGCGACGATGTCGTCGATCAATACCGCGACCGCATTTTCGAAAAGCTCCTCCAGAATATGACTCAAGAGCCCACGCTCGTCAGCCCCGGCATGCAATTCATTCTTGCCACGCGCCACCTCGAACGCATCGCGGACCACGCCACTAACATTGCCGAGGACATCATCTTTTGGGCCCGCGGCCTGGACGTCCGCCACGGCCGTGGACTCAGTGTTCGCCACGACGATACGGACCCGGCCGATTCGTTCTCCGCCGGGAATTCCGCCATCACGGAGAATTCACACGCCCTTCATTCGGACGTGACTCCGGCTTGCGAGACTGAGCGCGCTTGATCTTCACGTAGTGTCCCACCTCGGGGACCGGTGCACCCCTGGCTCCGGTCCCCATCTCCTCGTTCCTGCAGAGTGTCTTACCCTACCAGTTTAGTCTCCGTTACCCATCGGATTAATTTTGCACCAATCGGCGTGGCCTATCAGGGAAGCTTCGACTTGCTTTCGTGCCCTCGAATCAAAGAAGAATTTGAAAATGGGCATGAGTATTACTCCGCACATGGAAAGCCGATCTCGCTCCCGGATGCGAGCGAGATGCGTCCCATGGCTGATTTTCTTCGCTGGCACAATCAGAACCGATTCCTCGGGTACCTCTACCTTTCTTGTTTGCTCGCTCCTCGCGTTTTCTCTAAGCCCCCCATCCGCAGAGGCTTAGGAGCTGCTTCTGTCTGGGAATCGCCGTGGATTCAAGCAACCGTGAACCGTTTGTAACAATGCCGTAACAATCGGGAGCCATACTGTGCTTCCCTGGGAAAAGACGAATATAAAGACGAATATTTTAGACGGAGATGACGCATGAAGAGAATCGCAGGAGTGCTCTTGGTAGTTCTCGCCGTCGCCGGCGTTTTGTGGGCCGATAGCGCCCTCTCAATCAACGGCGCGGGCGCAACATTTCCTTACCCCATGTATTCCAAGTGGTTTGACGAATACCACAAGAAGAACGCTAATATTGCGATCAACTACCAATCCATAGGGTCCGGCGGCGGCATCAAGCAGGTCACAGAAGGCACCGTGGATTTCGGCGCCACCGATGGCCCCATGAACGATGAGCAGCTCAAGACCTACCAGGACAAGCACGGATTCGGGATCTTGCATTTTCCAACCGTGCTGGGTGCTGACGTGCCGGCTTACAACATTCCTGGTGTGACGGCGGAGCTCAATTTCACTCCGGAAGCTATCGCGGGGGTATTCTTGGGCAAGATTACGAAATGGAATGATCCCGCGATTTCCGGCCCCAATAAAGGGGTTGCTCTCCCCGGGGATGACATCATAGTTGTACACCGGTCGGAAGGCAGCGGCACAACCTATATCTGGACCGACTATCTTTCAAAGGTCAGCGACGAGTGGAAAACCAAAGTCGGCAGGGGTGCTTCCGTCAATTGGCCGGTGGGCCTGGGCGCCAAAGGCAACGAGAGCGTTGCCGGCACGATCAAGAATACGCCGAACTCTTTTGGCTATGTCGAATTGATTTACGCGATCCAGAACAACATGCCTTATGGCCGCGTGAAAAACTCCTCGGGCACTTTCATCAAGGCAGACCTGGCCAGCGTCACTGCCGCAGCGGCTGGCGCGGCGAAGAATATGCCGGACGATTTCCGCGTTTCCATTACCGACGCGCCGGGCAAGACGGCGTACCCCATCTCCAGCTTTACATGGCTGCTCGTCCCGGCTAAGTTTTCCGACGCCACCAAGCGCGATGCCATCAAGGGTTTCGTCAAATGGATGCTCGCGGATGGTCAGAATTACACTGAGGCCCTGTCCTACGCGAAGCTTCCCAAGGAAGTGGTCGCAAAGGAACTAAGGGCCTTGAACAGCGTCCAGTAACGTGGCAACCACGACCGCCACCGTTCCCGGCGCGGGCCCCCTCGCGGGCTCGCGCTCGTTTCTTTCCCGCCTCCGCGAAGGCGATGAAATCGCGCGCATAATCACTTTCTTATTCGCCGCTTCCGTCGTTCTCGTCACCGTGCTGCTCGTTTTCGAGCTGTGGCAAGGTTCCGCTCTCGCCCGCCACAAGTTCGGCTTCAATTTTTTCCGTACTTCCGTCTGGGACCCTATCTTCGAACAGTTCGGCGCTCTGCCCTTTATTTACGGAACTATCGTCACCGCTGGCGTTTCGCTGCTCATCGCAGTTCCCCTCGGCATTGGCGCCGCCATTTTTCTCGCTGAGCTCGCCCCCGCAAGAGTTTCCGACACGCTCGAATTCTTTATCGATCTTCTCGCCGCCGTCCCCAGCGTGATATACGGTGTCCTCGGCATCTTCATCGTCGTTCCCTTGATGCGCCAATACATTCAGCCGGCTCTCAAACATTCGCTCGGGTTCCTCCCTCTATTTCAAGGCCCTGCTTACGGCGTCGGCTTTCTGACCGCGGGCCTCGTCCTGGCCATCATGGTCATTCCCTACATTATTTCCGTCTCGCGTGAAGTGCTTCTTTCCGTCCCGCGCGACCAGCGCGAAGCCGCCCTCTCTCTCGGGGCCACGCGCTGGGAATCCACCTGGAAAGTGGTCGTTCCATTTGCTCGCGCCGGCATTTTTGGTTCGATTTTCCTGGCCCTCGCGCGCGCCCTCGGCGAAACTATGGCCGTCACCATGGTCATCGGCAACAATCCTACGATCAGCGCTTCTCTCTTATCTCCCGGCTATTCCATCGCCGCCGTTATCGCCAACGAATTTACCGAAGCCACCGGCGAACTTCATACGCAATCCCTGATTGAGCTTGGCCTGGTGCTATTCATTCTTACCTTCGTCCTCAATGGCTTTGCGCGCTTGCTGATCGTCGCCACTTCCCAGCGCGGCAGCGGAATGGGCGACGCATGAGCGCGCGTCTCCGCTGGCGCAAATTTGTAAGCGGCTTCATGCTGACCATGACCGGCGTCTGCGCGCTCGTTGCTGTTTCCGTGCTCTTCTTCATTCTTGGTTACCTCGTCTACCACGGCGGAACTTCCATCAGTTGGAACTTCTTTACCAAGTTGCCCGTTCCCGTCGGCGAAACCGGCGGCGGCATGGCCAACGCCATCCTCGGCAGCGCCAAAATGCTTTTGCTGGCCTCCCTCTTTGGTGTTCCCATCGGGTTTCTTGGCGCCATCTATCTTGCGGAATTCAGCGGCGGCACCGTCGCCTTCGTCGTGCGCTACGCGGCGGACTTGCTTAATGGCGTGCCCTCCATCGTCATCGGCATTTTTGCGTATAGTCTCGTCGTTCACCCTTTCAAGCAATACTCCACCATTGCCGGCGGTTTCGCTCTTGGCCTGATGATGATTCCCATCACCCTCCGCAGTACCGAAGAATTTCTGCGCGGTGTTCCCAACGCTTTGCGCGAAGCGGCCATGGCCCTGGGCGCCAGCAAGTGGAAAACAATCGCCTCGGTCATCGTGCCCGCCGCTTATCGCGGCATCCTCACCGCCGTTCTGCTGGCCTTCGCTCGCGTGGCTGGCGAAACCGCTCCGCTCCTATTTACCGCCCTCGGCAATCAATTCTGGAGCCCTGGCTGGGTACAGCCCACTGCGAGTCTGCCAGTGATGATCTATACTTATGCCCTCGCCCCGTATGATGATTGGCATAGGCAGGCCTGGGCCGCGGGGCTGGTCCTGCTCGGTTTGATATTGGTGATTAACATCGTTGCCCGGGCGATTCTTTCCCGGGGTATTGCGGTTCCGAGGTCGTAACCCATGCACGCAACTGTGAGGTCAGCTTTGTCCGTGAACTTACCTCCCATCGTGACCAGCGCGGCGGCCCGTGAGAGCGCGTCAGCCCTCTCCATGCGCATGACCATCACCAAGGTTAATTTCTTTTACGGCAGCAAGCAGGTCCTCTTCGACGTCAGCATGGGCGTCGCCACCAACAAGGTCACTTCTCTGATTGGCCCTTCAGGCTGCGGCAAATCCACGCTGCTGCGCACCCTGAACCGCATGCACGAAACCGTCCGCGGCGCGCGCCTCGAAGGTGAAATTCTGCTTGATGGCCAGAACATTCTGAGGCAAGACGTAACCGCCCATCGCCGCCGCGTCGGCATGGTTTTCCAGCGCCCCAACCCTTTCCCCAAGTCCATTTTCGAGAATGTTGCTTATGGCCTGCGCATCAACGGCTCGAAATCCCCTATCTCCGAAGCCGTCGAAAAGAGCCTGCGCCACGCCGCCCTCTGGGACGAAGTCAAAGACCATCTCCACAAGT
>WNFP01000680.1_pt1 | contig 26129 bp, 18 predicted proteins | sample 5400201 | NCBI WGS metagenome assembly WNFP01 (sample SAMN13153355, study PRJNA577476) | soil metagenome | isolation source: 115 cm saprolite under Madrone tree | place: USA:California | collected 2016-06-14 | reverse complement strand
CGTGCCGCCGGTCAAGAAGTTGATTAATTCTGGGTTGGGCGGAACCATCGAATATATGACGTTGATGCAAAGACGGCCAACTCTTCATTCAACCAGCCGGTCTGGGCCCGAATACTTCGGAAAACTGGTCCCGAACATCGGAGCCTTACTCTTGGATTGTTCTTCCGTCGCTTCATCCTGAATGACGTCCCAATGTTCGACAAGGATTCCGTTTTGAATGCGCAGAATATCTGCGGCAATCCAATTCACGGGGGCACCGAAACCGCTGAATCGGCCGTGCACAATCACAAAGTCCCCCTCAGCGACGATAGTTCCCGATTCATACTTCAGCGTTGGTGGGATGCTTTTTATAAGGCTGAAAAGACCTTCGCGGCCCGGTGCGATGTGAGCGCTGTGTTGAACATAGTTGGGCGACCAATAACGTTCGGCCGCCGCGTAGTCGCGCTTATTAAACAGCGTGTCAAAAGCTTCAAGCACGAGCGCTTTGTTTTTGGATTCTGTCGTCTGATTCATTTTTCATTCTCCGCCATCTCGAGCAAAAAGTGTTTGCGAAGTCACCTGCTCACAGCTTCGAGCCGCCGTCGACTCGCAAGATATCGCCTGTGATCCAGCGTGCGTCCTCCGATGCCAGAAAGACAACTACTCCGGCAATATCTTCAGGCTGGGCCACGCGCTTCAGAGCCTGAAGGCCCATCGCGTAGTCACGGCCCTCATCTGTCTTGGCAAACTCCGACATGTCCGTTGCGACGATACCCGGCGCGACGGCATTGACGCGAATGCCGCGCGGACCCAGTGCAACCGCGAAATGCTTCACGAGTGTGTCGATCGCTCCCTTTGTAGCCGCATAAGCCGAAAGCGCGCCGACGGCAGCATGCGCTGCGAGCGATGAGACGAAGACGATGCTGCCGCCTTTAGCAAGGTCCGGGAGCAATTGCTGCACCACGAAAAACGGGGCGCGGACATTGACGGCGAAGAGTTCATCGAAGTCCGCAACCGTCGTCTCCTCGATCGTCGCAGGTCTGGAGATTCCCGCATTCGCGACGAGAATGTCGAGGCCTTCGCCCACAAGGCCCCGAACCTGCTTCGCGAGTTTGTGCGCACCGTCAGGTGCGGCGAGGTCGGCGGAAACGGCATCCGCTCGACCGCCGGCCTCTCGAATTTCCTTTACGATCGCTTCCGCTTCTTTCGCGCCACGGCCGTAGTGCACCAGGATTCGCGCCCCAGCCCTGCCCAAAGCAATCGACGTCGCCCGCCCGATGCCGCGGGAGCCACCCGTTACCAGGGCTGTTTTTCCTGAAAGACCGGTCATGTTTTTAACCCTCCTTGCGTGTACTGGAACGGCTGTCTGCTCCCTCGTTGATCAGGGTGCTCCACGGAATCCAAGCCTCGGAAATTTAGTCAGCGATCATTCCACCATCCACCGGGATAGATGCGCCGGTCATATATGAGGCGTTTGCCGAAGAGACAAAAGCGATCACATGAGCGATCTCCTCCGGTGTTGCGAGACGTTTCACGGGCACGGTGGAGATAAGTGCCGCTTTGTTTTTGTCTGTGTTGGTGAAGCGTGTAAGCATGCCCGTATCCGTGGTGCCCGGAGCGACCACGTTTACCCGAACTCCGGTCCCCGCGACTTCCAGCGCTGCCGATTTTGTCATTCCTTCCACCGCGTGTTTGCTGGCCACATATACGGACGCCCCAGCCGCGCCGACACTTCCATAGGCCGACGAGACATTGACGATGCTCCCGCTCCTCTGTGGCACCATCACCCGCAGTTCATGCTTCATGCTTAGCAGCGTGCCTAGCACATTGGTGTCGAAGGTGGCCGCGAAGCTTTCGGCGGTTTGTTCCGAAATAGGGCCGGGCGTGCCTTCTGTGCCGGCGTTGTTGATGGCCACATCCAGGCGGCCGAAACGCTTGACCGTTTCATCCACAAGGTTGCGCACGTCCTCTTCCTTGCGGACATCAGTACGAACAAAAATGGCCTCCGCTCCGAGCGCTTGCAGTTCCGCAACTAACTCTTGTCCTTGTTTATCCCGACGACCCGACACCACAACACGTGCTCCTTCTTGCGCAAAGATTACTGCGGCAGCCCGGCCGATTCCTGTCAGGGCGCCGGTAATCAAAACAACTGGTGAACTCATAGCTCTACCTCCCTAGGTCTACCTACGTCGACTTACAAGCCTGCGGGCTGGGCATGGCTTAAACCTTATGCCAAGCTTCGTCCAGGATTGCTCAGGTCAATGTCATTGGATGGCGCACCTCCTCAGTTGTAGCGCCCTTGGAGCCTACTTTGTTAGGCTGGGAGTCATGCTTGACAAGCATGGGAGTGGGAATGGAATTACGCCATCTTCGCTATTTCGTGGCGGTGGCCCACGCGGGAAGTCTGACCGTGGCTGCGGAGCAAACGCTGCACACATCACAACCTTCCCTAAGTCGGCAGATTCGTGATCTTGAGGCCGAGGTAGGTGCGCAACTCCTGATACGCCGCGCTCGCGGCATTGAGTTGACACCGGCGGGTCGAGCCTTCCTCGATCACGCCCGCGTGGTGCTATCGCACGTTGAAGCAGCAACCGAAGCTGCACGCCGGGTGGCTAATCCCGCCAAGCCGTGCTTCGTGATGGGTTTTCTGACCGGACATGAATTGACGTGGATGCCGGAAGCCTTGCGGATTTTGCGCGACGCCCTGCCTGACATCGACGTGATGATATCGAGTCAATACTCGCCTCTGCTTGCGGACGGCCTATCGAAAGGAAAAATTGATGCAGCCTTTCTCCGGCGGGAAAAAGGAGTGCCAGGGTTGGCGTACCGTGTTCTCGTCAAGGAGCCCTTGGTCGTGATTTTGCCCAGCGACCACCGTCTCGCTGCGCTTAAATCCATCGGTCCGGCCGATCTAGTGGGCGAGGTATTCGTGACTGTGTCGAACACGGCTCCGGTCCTGCGCGCGGTCATCGACGATTACCTCAAGCGCTCCGGAACCAAGATCACGCCTGCTCACCAGGCGGATCATCTCTCTATGGGAATCTCCTTAATAGCGTCGACGCGCGGCGTTGGGCTGTTACCCGCTTATGCACAGAACTTTCTGCCCTCCTCTGTGACGAGTCGCCCTCTTAAGGGGAACACGCCGACGATCGAGCTGGTCCTCGGTTACAAAAAGTCGAATGAGTCTCCCGTCCTGAAGCTTCTCCTTTCGAGATTGGATGAGTTGGTGACTCGTATCTCGAACAAGGCACAGTAATATGCCCTTGTGGCTATTGACGGCCGGCTCTCCGACCGCAGGTCATGCGGAAATTGACCTCAGGCTTCCCCTATCCTATTGCACCCAAATCATAGCTAGCCGCGCTTAAACTCCATTCGCTCGTGCGATTCGCACCATCGCCTCCAGGCTGCGATCCACATCCGCCTCCGTCGTGGCCCACGAAGACACGCTGATGCGCATTGCCGTCTTTCCCTGCCACTCCGTGCCACCGCACCAGCACGTCCCATCCTCCTGGACGCGCCGTATGACTTCACGCGTGATCGCGTCATCCCCGAACGACACCAGCACCTGATTTATCACCACCTCGTTTAACACCTGAAATCCTGCCGCAAGCAGGCCGCTCTCGAATCTCTTCGCCAGCGAGCAGGTCCGCTCGATCAACTCGCATAGTCCTGCTCGTCCTAAAGATTTCAGCGCCGCCCACAGCTCCACTCCACGCGCACGCCGCGATGCCTCCGGCGTGTGGTGCATCGGTTCGCGCCGCGTGCCGGGCACAAGGTAAGCTGCGCTCAGCGTCATGGCCGCTCGCAACGCCGCGCCATCTCGCACCAGCACGATTCCGCTGTCATAGTTCACGTTCGGCCATTTATGCGCATCGGTCGCCCAGGAATCTGCCAGCTCAAAACCCTGCGTCAGATGCCTAAACTTCGGCGATACTCCGGCCCACAATCCGAACGCCCCATCGACATGCACCCACGCCCCTTGCTCGTGCGCCCACCGGCAAATTTCCGCGGCCGGATCGAATGAACCGGAGTTCACATTGCCGGCCTGAATGCACACAATCGCGCGCTCGCTCAACTTCGGCAGCTTGTCCGCCCGCATTCGCCCTTGCCCGTCCGCTTCCACGATGGTGACCCGCCGCTTCCCAAATCCCGCCAGGCTTAACGCCTTTAGGGCCGACGCATGCACTTCCGCGCCCACAACCACTTCGATCGGAGGCGCGCCGAACATTCCATCCTCCGCGACGTCCCATCCCGCTTTTCGCAGCAAGGCATACCGCGCCGCAGCCAGAGCCGTAAAATTGGCCATAGTCGCGCAGGTAACCAGCCCACCCTCACACTCCGCCGGCAAGTCGAGTGCTTCGCAGATCCATCGCAAGACTACGTCCTCAAGTTCCGCCGCAATCGGCGACATCACCCGCAGTCCGGCGTTCTGGTCCCATGCGCCCGCCAGCCAATTCGCGCCCAGTGCCGCCGGTAGAACTCCCCCAATCACATACCCGAAGTATCTGCCTCCGGTAGTCGCGACCGTGGCCGGCGAGCCAAACTCGTCCAGCATCGCAACCACGCTCTCCGCATTGCTCGGACCCTCCGGAAATGCCTCGTGAAACCTCGCAAGCCCCTCAAGATCGCGCGCCCCCGGCGCCACCATCCGCTCCCCCACGCCACCGACATACCTTAGGGCTCGTTCCACGGCCAAGCCCAACACTTCGCTCCCACTTGCCGCCGCCCGCTTTTTCGTCTCCATATCTCTCTTTTCTTCAGCAGTTTAGCTGTTCGATATGTTTACTATTGACAAATTCCGTTTCTCTGTTAGAATGGGTGCCGTAAAGTTTTGCGTCCTGTCGCTATTATTTCGTTACATTCCGCGCTCTTCATAAGTTCTTTGTTTTCCGCACTTGTGAGCCAACACCGTGTTTTGCCGGTTTTTAGCCGAACTTGGCGTCCCGTAACTCCCTTTAGAATGAACACTTCCGCGACACCCCCGTTCTAAGCCCTTTAGAATCCGCACTTGCAAAAAAAGGGGAGGGGGTCCCTCCCGGCGCCCTCGGGACAAACCTACGCCCCGCAATTGCCAAGGCAAGAGCCGAATTGTCTGGTGGGAGGCTACTTCTTAACGACTTGGTCGGAAGCGATCTTTCCGTCGCGTATATAGATGATGCGGTGCGCATGCTGCGCAATATCATTCTCGTGCGTAACCAGAATGATCGTATTTCCCTGCCGGTAGAGATTCTCAAATAACGCCATGATCTCGTCGCCCGTTTTCGAGTCCAAATTTCCCGTCGGCTCGTCGGCCAACACAATCGACGGCGAATTCACCAGCGCGCGCGCAATCGCCACGCGCTGCCGTTGTCCGCCGGAAAGCTCATTAGGCTTGTGATTCATCCGATCGACCAGGTCCACGCGCTCCAGCGCCTTTTTCGCGCGCTCCAGCCGCTCTTCCGCGGGAGTCCCGTTGTAGATGAGCGGCAGCTCAACGTTGTGCAGCGCCGTCGCGCGCGGCAGCAGGTTAAATGTCTGAAACACAAAGCCAATCTCTTTGTTCCGGATGTACGCCAGCTCATCATCGTCAAGATCGCTCACGAGCCGTCCCGCCAACCAGTACTTTCCGGAGCTCGGCGAATCCAGGCACCCAATCAGGTTCATCAGCGTCGATTTCCCGGAGCCCGAGGGCCCCATGATCGCCACGTATTCGCCCTTGCGAATCTCCACGTCCACGCCGCGCAGCGCGTGCACCTGCTCCGCGCCCATCTCGTAGACCTTGGCAAGCTCTTCCGTCTTGATGACGATTCCAGAGCTGACCAGATCTTCGCGATAGGAATCCGTTGATGTCGTCTCCACCGGCATATGTTTATTCTCGCTCTTTCGTCGCGGGTTAGCTCTGATTATCTTCCGGCTTTTTCGGCGCGGAGTTGTCGATCTTGACGCTCGACTCCGGCTTCAGCGTGCGCAGGGCCTTGTAGCTTCCCACGACAATTTCGTCGCCCGACTGCAGGCCCTTTGTGACCTCAATGTCCGTCACGCCGCTGATGCCCGTTTCCACGGGGCGGAAAATGGCTTTCTTGCCGTTAACCACAAACACGCCCTGAACTTCGTCCTTCTTCGGGTCGCCGGGAGCCGGCAGCGGAGGCGCAGCCAGCGTCACGCCAGACTCTTTCTTCGCGTTCTTTGCCGCCTCTTCCAGGTCCTTGCGTGTTCTCACCGCAATCGCCTGAATCGGCACGGCCAGCACGTTCTTCTTTTCCGCGGTCTTGATCTTTGCCGTAGTGGAAAGGCCAGGACGCACGCGCTCCGGAGGATCGCTTATCGTCACCACTACTTTGAAGTCTTTCGCTTCCTGGTTGCTTGCGGTCGACTGAGTTGTTGCCAATCCAGAAGTTCGCAGAACTGCTTGCGAACCGATCTCCGTTACCTTGCCCTTGAACACTTTCCCGGGCACAGCGTCGATCGTAACATCCGCGTCCTGCCCCATCTTGACGCTAACAATGTCCGTCTCGTCCACTTTCACTTCCGCCGTCACCACCGACATGTCCGACAGTGTCATCAGAAAGCTGCCGTTCGAGTTCTGAATGCCCGGCACAACGTAGTCCCCTACGCGCTCCGGCAAATAGCTCACAATGCCGTTAATAGGAGACGTATACGTCGTCTTGTGCAAAATATCTTGGGTGCGGACCAGCACCGCGCGCCCCTGCGTGACCTGCGCGCGCATTTGATCCAAGGAAGCTTTGAGCGACAACACGCGCGCTTTCGAAGACTCTGCCTGCGCCACGGCGGCATCGTAGCCGGTCTTGCGCTGGTCGAAATCCTGCTTCGGAATCAGTCCATCCTTGTACAAACCTTGGCCGCGCTCCCAATCCAGCTTGGCTTTCTCAAGGTTCGCCTGCTGCATCAACAAATCCGACTGCGCCGCCCGGTAACTTGCTTCCGACGCCTGCACGCCGGACTCGGCGGAGTTAATGGCCGCCGCCTGGGCTTGCACGTCCGCGCTGGCCTGAATGTTCTCCTGCAGCAGCAAGCGGTCGCCTTTTTTGACGTGATCACCTTCCCTCACCAGGATTTCGGTGATTCGGCCAAAACCCTGCGCGGTAACATTGGTATACGTGGTCGGCTTGATCTCGCCGGACGCCGTTACTTGCGATATCAGCGTTTCTTGCGGCGCGACTTTCGTGGTTTGCACCGTTACCACGCCCTTGTTCGCCTGGTTGACGCTGAACAACACAATCCCGCCCAGCACAACCGCCGCACCCACCCCGATGCCCACCTTCTGCCAGGTCTTCATTGCATTCCTCTTTTGCTTATTGCGTTCAGACGATTGACACAACTACACAGAGCTTGATGTCCTGCCGCTAACTCTACATACGTCCGGACAGCCTAGAATGTTTCGCCTTGCGGACTAAATGCTTCGCGGTCTGACCTTTGGCGGTCGGTCCAAGGTCATTCTTGCGAGTACTGGAGCCGCCAGGTTCAGCCAGCACCGGCTGGAATCCAGCAAACCTCACCCGCGACATTTTAGTTTTAAATGAGCTCAAAAGAAATGATTCGTTTTCGCTGCCCGGGGGACGTCTACCGTACTCACATCTCCCGCCCAGTTTCCCCAACAACAATACCCGCGCGGCGACAAAGTCTTACATCGTAACTATTGCGGACTCTTAAGGCGCAGCAAACTGTGGCTCCGGCGGCTACAGCTTTTCGTTACCGACTTGGCGGTACCGTTCACCAGGCAAGTCGAGTTCACGACAGTCACTTACAGCCAAAGCGCGTGCCTAGTGCTTTTCTATTATATCTGTAGATATAAGTAATTTAACCGATCGTCTCCGCATCTAACGTTGTGGAGGCAAAATTTATGAGGCAGTCAAGGTTGATAGCAATTTCAAGCGTCTTCCTGGCTGCAGCTCTCTCTGTGCCCGCATGGGGCGCAGACCCAGCTCAGTCAGAACACGCCAAAGCCAATCCAGCACGTCCAGGAAGTTTGAATTATGTCGAGGGTCAGGCTTCGATTGAAGGTCAAAGCCTTGGTCCGGAAGCGATTGGGACGACAGAATTGAAGCCTGGTCAGTCGCTGGAGACGCAAGCAGGTAAGGTGGAGATGCTTCTAACGCCGGGCGTCTTTTTCAGACTCGGCGACAACAGCTCGGCAATGATGATTTCGCCCAGCTTAACGGATACGGAGCTCCGGTTGGACAAAGGCGAAGCCACCGTCGAGGTTGCCCAGCTGTACCCGCAAAACAGCATTGTCGTCGCGCAGGACGGCGCGAAGATTCGACTCGCCAAGACCGGGTTTTACGATTTCGACGCGGATGACCATCTCTTTCGCGTCTACGAGGGTGAAGCCAGAGTCGAAGTGAACGGCCAGAATGTCGAGGTGAAGAAGGATCATCAACTCGCTCTCAACGCTGACGCCGCGATGAAGCCCGCGAAGTTCGACAAAGATGTCCAAAGCGATTTGTACGGGTGGAGCAGCCTGCGCTCTTCTTATTTGGCGGAAGCCAACGTGGATCGGGCGCAAGTCTATCAAATGGGCAATTGGTACGGAGCGGGCTGGGATTGGGATCCGTATTATGACGCCTATACGTTCATTCCTGGGGATGGAATCTTCTACAGCCCATTCGGTTGGGGTTTCTATTCACCGTTTGACGTAGGCTTCGCGCCGTTTGGTTTCTACGGCCACTTCGACCATGATTTTCGCCACTTTGAAGGCCGGGAGCACTTTGCCGATGGACACTTCGGCGATCGGGGCTTCGGGGATCGAGGGCACTTCGGGGATGGCGAGCATCATGAAGCTCACTACTATGATCACGTGGATCACGGCGTCTACCACGGACCTGGCCATTCCGACCACAGCGGATTTGTCGCTGGAGTTCGCGGAGGCGAAGGCTTCCACGGAGGAACTGGGGGCGGCTTCCATGGTGGAGGCGGCTCACACGGAATGGGAGGCGGCGGCTTTCATGGTGGAGGCGGCGGTCATGGCGGAGGTGGCGGCGGTCACCGCTAAGCATTGAACTCTGCCGATGTTGGGAGAAAGCGAGCGGAGCGCCAAAGGCGCTCCGCTTTTTTTTGTTCAAAAGCGGGCCAACCTACTTCACCTGTTCCTGTGGCCAGTCCTTTTGAGAAGGGAAGGGATTACAATTGGAATATGGCTGAAGGAGATACATGCGGCGTTTCCGAAGCGTTTTCTTACCTGCGCATGTAGTTCTGTTCTTTTGGATAGGTTCTCAAGGCTCTTTTGCCCAAGACGCTCCTGTCAAAAGGCCTGCAAAGAAGGTCTGGACCAACGACGAGTTACAACCTCGCCCTCCGGGTGAAGCGACTTCAACTCAGCCCGAGTCTTCTGTTACCGCAAAGTCTGGTCTTCCCATCAAACATTATTTGAGGGCCAAAGACCCACAATGGTACGTAAAGCAACTGGGTCAACTGCGTGAAGAGGTTGCGCACATCGATCGGCAACTGAAAGAGATCACTGAAGCCGTCAAGTCCGGGAGACGTACTACGGGGGCGGTCGCACTGGACCAGGAACCAGAGGGTGTATCGACGAACGCTCAAACTGTGCTCCTTCAAAAGAGACGCCTTGTTCTAATGAAGAAAATAGACGAGTTGGAGAGTGAAGCCCGCCAAAATGATATTTCTCCCGGCGCTCTCCGATCTGACGTTGAGCCGGAGAAGAGCAATGCGGCCGAGGTCAGCGACAATTCCGTTCCTAGCGGAGGTCCTGAGATCGCTGAAGCAGAAAAATCACTTCGCGAAACAAAGGATGACCTGAAGCGATTACGGAAAGAGCTTGACCTGCTTCAGCGCCGCTTGCGCCTGGAGGAGCGCGAGGTGTATTCGAACCCGAATTATCTCTCGTACAGGACTGGTGATTCGAGATTGGTTTCGCTGCAAAGCGAGATCGTCGCGAAGGATCGAGCGATAGAGGAAACAGAGCGAAATGCCGGCCAACTTGAGGAACATTTGGAAGATTTGAAGCAAAATTGGCCTACTGAGGCCCGATCAGACAAGAATTCTGGCGGCGAGACCAATGGGCCCGACGCCGGCTTATGCCGCCAAACTGATGCGGCAATCGCATGCACTGTGAACGAGAAAGCACAGCAAGAGAAGGATGAGGGGTACTGGAGAAAACGATTTTCAGAAGCCCGCTACGAAATAAATATCGCAGAAAATGAGCGTGACATTCTGGAGGGGGAGCTGGGTGTTTTGCTCTTGCAATATGATCCAAATCCGGCAACAGCCATGCGCGAAAACGTTACGCGCAAACGGATCACCGAACACCAAAAAGCAATCGAGGACAAAAAAAGCGAAATTGGACAGTTGCAATTGGCGTTGGCCAATTTAGAGGACGAGCTTCGGCACGCTGGCGGTCCGCCTGGCTGGTCGCGCGAATAATCCATTGACCGTGCTGGTGGGTCGAGTACTATCGTGGTCTATCGAGCGAAAGTGAGGCTCAGCCTTCAGTTTTTGGGCTCGTCCGAGAAACTGGGCGGGTTCATTCCAATTTACGGCAAGCCGCACCTTGGGGCCTCCGGGGCGATGTCTGTATTTTGAGGGGGAAGGACCTAGCGACTCCCTGTAGCTCTTTTCCAAGTTTGGATGAACCCCTGTGCCTTCACGCCCCATATAACTGAATGAAGGTTCCATCCATCTATCTTTCAGGAGGATGAAGGATCGATGAGCACAGTTCTAGTCACCGGCGGTTCAGGCTTCATCGGCGCGCATACGATCCTGCAGCTTCTGGCGGGCGGCCATCAAGTACGCACCACGGTGCGCAGCCTGAAGCGCGAAGGTGACGTACGTGCAATGCTGAAGGTAGGCGGCGTCGAGGCGGGCAACCGCTTGTCCTTCATCGCCGCCGATCTCGAAAAAGACGCGGGCTGGCGCGAAGCCGTCGCCGGCTGTGAGTACGTGCTGCACGTGGCGTCGCCACTTCCCCCAAGCGTTCCGAAGAACGAGGACGAGTTGATCGTGCCAGCGCGCGAAGGCACGCTCCGAGTGCTGCGCGCGTCGCGCGACGCCGGCGTGAGGCGTGTAGTGCTGACCTCCTCCTTCGCGGCGATCGGCTATGGTTATAAATCGCGGACAGCGCCATTCAACGAAACGGACTGGACCGACCTCGATGGCGAAGTTGTGGCTCCTTATCAGAAATCGAAAACTCTGGCCGAACGCGCGGCTTGGGATTTCATCGCGGAAGAAGGCGGGGCGCTCGAGCTTTCCGTCGTCAATCCGGTAGGCGTTTTCGGCCCGGTGCTCGGGCCAGACTATTCGGCATCGATCCTGATTGTGCAGCGCATGATGGATGGGGCCCTTCCGGGAGCCCCGCAGCTCTACTTCGGAGTCGTTGATGTGCGCGACGTCGCCGACTTGCATATTCGCGCCATGGCGCATCCCGCTGCGAAGGGCGAACGCTTCCTTGCCGTCGCAGGGGATTTCATGTCGATGCTCGATATTGCCAAAGTGCTGAAAGCGCGTATGGGCGCGGCGGGCAAAAAAGCTCCGACCCGGGAACTGCCCAACTGGCTAGTGCGCATCGCCGCGCTGCGCGATCCGGCGATAAGACTGATCCTCCCCGAACTCGGCAAATTGAAAAACGCCAGTAACGAAAAAGCCAAGCGACTGCTAGGCTGGGCCCCTCGCTCGAACGAAGAGTCCATCGTGGCCACCGCCGAAAGCCTGGTTCGCTTGGGCCTGCTGAAGGACAGCGCTAAAAGAGCCGCCGCTTAGTTTGGCGCTGAAGACTCCTGTGGTCATTTGAAGGCGATTCCACCTGTGATCTGACCAAGGAAAGGTTCCTGCCGCCGGCGGTTTAATTGAAGGAAGCGGTTGATGCCTATGTGGTGGCAGTGTGCAGCAAATGCAGCAATCGAAAGAGCGACTGTCACCAAATGAGGCTCTAAGCTATAATGTTCCGTCGGTTAGCAACGGAGAGGTGGCCGAGAGGCTGAAGGCGGCGGTTTGCTAAACCGTTGTAGGGGCTAAAACTCCTACCGGGGGTTCGAATCCCCCCCTCTCCGCCAGATTTTATGAAAACGCGTTGATGTGCGCCGCCTTGCAGCTTTCGTCATACCTCATTTCATTTCAATTTCCGTTTCGGTCGCTCTAGTCGCTATCTAAAGAATTCGGACACGCATACCGCCAGGAAAGAGGCAGCCCGAATTCCGAAGATCAGCCAAAGTTCCGGCCAACACTCTTCTAAAGCCTCACAATTTCCTAATCAACTCGTCAGGACTTCCTGACGCGCCATTTCTTACGATTTCACTGTGATTCGGTGAGCCTCGGCGCCCCCGTGCGGCAGCTTTTCAACGCGGAGCAATATTGGGGCAAGGCAAGAAAGGAAAACTAGGGTCATTCCACATGGAGACGAGTGAACAGGATCTGATTGGCCAGTGTAGTGTGTGCGGCTGTGTTGCGGAACTGTTGGAGCTGCCGGGAAGGACGGACAAATTCTGCCTTTCGTGCAGCGCCGACCTTGCGACGGTCCTATTGTTGGGCACGGAGATAGACGCGGCTACGGTGGCTGGGAGGAATACCGACGCGCTGGTTTCTGAATTTAACGAAATCAGCACTCGAATGCTTGGCCGAGCGCAATCTGCACACTAGAGCTGTTGGACGTTGCTTCGCCTGATCGTGCCTGCAGGTGAAGTCCGCGTCTTTGTCATGCAGCGCTAGCGGACCTTATACATTCTTTACAAACCTCTCAGGACTTTCTCAGACCGTATTCGTTAAGGTCTTTTTTGTTCCAGGAATGATTGCGTTCGGTTGCGGCCGGCATGGCGAACCGAATCGCATGCGTTGTTGGGCGGGCAAATGCTCCAATTGTCTAGCAACTGACTGGCTTCGGACATGCGCCTTCGATATTTGCGCTCGTTGACTTTTCGAAAAAGGAGTTAGGAGAGAAGAATGCACGTTTCGCAGGGGAAAATAGTTGTCTCGCTCATGTTGGTCGGGCTGTTCTTGGAAAGTACGATTCCTGTTTTTGCATCTGCCGACGATAACGGCAAGGGCGAACCTTCGGCCAAGCGAGTGGCGGCGAAGGTAGATGCGCCTGCTCCATTAACCGAGCGGGAGCGTTGGCTGCTGGACCGCGTTGAGCAACTTGAAAAGCGCGTCGCGGACCTCGAATCGAAAGACAACTCCAACCCATCGCCTGCCGCGGATGCTTCTGTCGCGAAGCTATCTTCAAGTATCCCAGCAGCATCGGATGTTGCAGCGGTGACGCCGAGCATCAACGATGGAGCACCGCCGGCGAACTCTCTTTCCAATGATCGAGTTGCGGCGGTCGAGCCGCAAGCCGGCGAAAAGACTAAATCGGGTGCGGCGCAGACTGCGAAGGCGGAACCTTTTTCTTTTGCCGATTTCACCTGGCTGAACGGGAACTCACGCACCAAAGACACTCCGTACGCCACCAGTTTTTTTACCCCAGAGGTCAGGGCGGACGTGGATTACAACTACAGTTTCAATCATCCCAAGGATGACACGATTGGGGGATCGAGCGAGGTCTTCCGGCACGGCGAAGTGCAAGTGACGCAGCTAGGAGTTGGCGGCGACTTTCACTACGACAATGTGCGTGCCCGGCTGATGACGCAGTTTGGCATGTACTCGCAGACGACGCCGCGGAACGACGCCAGCCCAGCGCGCGGCCAGTGGCAACTAGACAATGCGTATCGATATATTTCTGAGGCGTACGGGGGCTACCACTTCAACGCGCTGCATGGGATCAACGTCGATGCGGGAATCTTCATGTCCTACATCGGGCTTTTCAGCTACTACCAATTTGACAACTGGGCGTATCAGCCGTCCTACGTTTCTTCGAATACTCCCTGGTTTTTCAACGGCGTGCGCGTGCAGATATTCCCAACAGAACATCTGAAAATCGAGCCGTGGGTCACGAACGGCTGGCAATCGTACGGGCGATTCAACAATCGACCCGGCATTGGATTTCAAATTCTTTGGCGGCCAAACGGATGGCTTTCCGTGCTGGGCAATCAGTACATGCTGGGCGAAGAAGCGCTTGGTAACCCGGGTCGCGTCCGATACCACAGCGACGACAGCATCGAAATCAAGTATTTCGATAAGCCGGACAACGGCGGGCTGGACAAAATGGCGTTTTCGTTGACCGGTGACATCGGTTGTGAACACGGCGGCGGCGTCAGCTGCTACGGCAATTCCGCGAAAGGTCCGAAGCAAGACTTCCTGGGCTTCATGTTCTACAACCGCTTTTGGTTTCATCATGACCGCTACGGTCTGACGCTGGGCGGCGGCAAAATTAACAACCCGGGACGCTATTTGGTCCTGTTGCCGCCGATCAACGGCGCGACCGCGGCCTCCGGTACACCGTACTTCACCGAGAATCCGGGCGACCCCTTCAAGGCCTGGGACGCGTCGGGTACGTTCGACTACATGCCCAGCCAGTACATCACGTTTCGCGGGGAGTTCAATCACCGCGCGGCGAACGTACCGTACTTCTCGGGACCCGGGGGAGTCACACCGACGTCCTGTCCGACGGCTCCTCTCGTCGAAAATATTTGCGGATCGCCTGGAGCATTCGTGCCGGGCTTTGCGCCGGATCTGAAGAAAATCGAGAATCGGATCAACCTCTCGATCCTCGTGAAGTTTTGACGACTCGTGAGCAGCGAAATTCCTGCTTGACGCCGGCCGATGTGGAATCAAGAAAACGCAGCCGGGGTTTGCAGCATGATTCGATTTGAGGAGACAAAGAGGCATGTTGGACATCGTTTTTATCGCAGCCACCGCGTTGTTTTTCGCATTGGGAATTGTCTACGTTCGCGGATGCGAACGATTGAAATAGGAGCGAGCGTATGCATGCAGGCGATGCGGCACTGTTGGTGATTTGCGCGCTTCTTTTGGGCTATTTGCTGTATGCCCTCTTGAAGGCGGAGGAGTTCTAGGCGATGACGGCCAATGGCTGGTTTCAAATTGGATTTTATCTCCTGGTGATCGTGCTGGTCACGAAGCCAATGGGCGTGTTCATCACGCGAGTGTTTAACCGCGAAAAAACATTTCTCGATGCAATCCTGCGACCCATCGAAAAGCTCATCTATCGGCTCACCGGCATCGACGAAAAGCGCGAGATGCGCTGGACGGAATACGCCGTCGCCATGCTTATGTTCAGCGGCGTTTCCATGGCGCTACTCTACCTCATCGAGCGGACGCAGAAATGGCTGCCCTTCAATCCGCAAAAGTTCGCCAACGTTGATCCGGCGTTGGCTTTCGGGACCGCGGCCTCATTCACAACCAACACGAACTGGCAGGCTTACAGCGGTGAAAGCACGATGAGCTATTTCACCCAGATGGCCGGCCTCGCTTATCACAATTTCGTCTCCGCCGCGGTTGGCATAGTGCTCGCCATTGCGGTGATCCGCGGAATCGCACGAAGGGAGACAGACAAGCTCGGCAACTTCTGGGTGGATACTACGCGCTGCCTGCTGTGGGTTCTGCTGCCGATTTGCGTAGTGGGCTCGCTGGTATTTGTATCTCAGGGCGTTGTGCAGAACCTTAAACCTTATACCACTGTCGAACTGATTCAGCCGTACACAGCGCAGATCACGGGTGCTGATGGCAAGACTACTACGCAAACTGTGACTCAACAGGTGATTGCGCAAGGGCCGGTCGCATCGCAGGAAGTGATCAAGGAATTTGGCACCAATGGAGGTGGATTTTTTGGGGCCAACAGCGCTCATCCGTTTGAAAACCCCACTCCGCTCTCAAACTTTTTCCAACTGGCGTTGATTCTTGCCATCCCATCAGGGCTGACCTATACGCTCGGGCGCATGACCGGATCACAACGCCACGGCTGGGCGGTCTGGGCGGCCATGGCTTTCCTGTTCTTGGCCGCTGTCACGGCCGCGTATTGGGCGGAAGCGAAGGGCAATTCACTCTTGGCCGGCACTGACCAGCACGCTAGTGCGTTGCAATCCGGTGGAAACATGGAGGGCAAGGAAGTGCGGTTCGGCATCACGAATTCCGCACTGTTTGCCACCGTGACCACCGATGCGAGTTGCGGCGCCGTGAACAGTCAACACGATTCATTCACGCCTCTGGGCGGAATGATTCCGCTGATCAATATCATGCTAGGCGAAGTCGTTTTCGGAGGCGTCGGCGCAGGGCTCTATGGAATCTTCGTGTTCGTAGTCCTCGCCGTATTTATTGCCGGCTTGATGGTGGGTCGAACGCCGGAATACCTGGGTAAGAAGATTGAGTCGTATGACGTCAAGATGGCGATGCTCGCCGTGCTTGTCTTGACCTTCACGATTCTTAGCTTTTCAGCGGTCTCGGTTGTTAAGCCTTATGGGACTTCGAGTATCTCGAACCCAGGCCCGCACGGCTTGTCCCAAATTCTTTACGCTTATGTTTCGTCGACCGGAAACAATGGCTCGGCCTTTGGAGGTCTCAGCGTAAATACGATGTGGTACAACACGACCACTGCCGTTGCGCAACTGCTGGGCCGATTCTTCATGATTATTCCGGTGCTGGCCATAGCCGGAAGCCTGGCAAAGAAGAAAATCGTTCCTGAGTCCGCAGGAACGTTTCCTGTTACGGGCGGCCTATTCTCCGGCCTGCTGGTCTCCACAATTCTGATCGTTGGCGCTCTTACTTTTTTCCCGGCTCTGAGCCTCGGGCCGATTCTCGAACATCTGCTGATGAACGCAGGAAAGGTTTTCTGAGGTGTCTATGGACCCAGTCGCGCAAATCGGTCAGATCAGAAGAAAATCGCTAGCGGATAGCGCCATTTTATCGCGGGCCGTGGTGGATTCGTTTCGCAAGTTGAACCCGCGGACGATGGTCAAGAACCCGGTGATGTTCGTCGTGGAGGTCGGCGCGGTTCTCACGACAATTCAACTTGGTTGGAACGTTTTTCACCATGCCGGACAGTTTGGATTTGGACTGCAAATCACCCTTTGGCTATGGTTCACGGTTCTCTTTGCCAATTTTGCGGAAGCCATGGCCGAAGGCCGCGGCAAGGCGCAGGCTGACACGTTGCGAAAAGCGCGCGCGGAAACGCAGGCGCATCGCCGGCTTACCAGTGGCAATACGGAATGCGTGCCCAGTTCAAAGCTGCGCTCCGGAGACATCGTGGTCGTGGCCGCGGGGGACCTCATTCCGGGCGATGGGGAAGTGATCGAAGGTGTGGCGTCGGTCGATGAATCGGCTATCACCGGCGAGTCTGCTCCCGTGATCCGGGAATCGGGCGGAGATCGCTCCGCGGTCACTGGCGGAACACGGGTTCTTTCGGACGAAATCAAGGTGCGCATTACGTCGAATCCGGGCGAGACCTTTCTGGACCGCATGATCAAGCTCGTGGAGGGAGCTTCGCGGCAGAAGACACCAAACGAGATTGCGCTGAATATTCTCCTGGCCGGTCTGACGATCATCTTTTTGCTGGCGGTCGTCACGCTTCAGCCGTTCGCGATTTATTCCGGTGCGCCGCAGACCATTTTCGTGTTGGTCTCGCTTCTCGTTTGCCTGATACCTACGACCATTGGGGGCTTGCTCTCCGCGATCGGCATCGCGGGCATGGACCGCATGATTCAGCGAAATGTCATAGCGATGTCCGGGCGCGCTGTCGAAGCGTCAGGCGACGTTGATGTGCTGCTGCTCGATAAAACCGGAACAATTACCCTGGGCAACCGCGCCGCGACACAATTCTTTGCCGCGCCTGGCGTTGAGGAGTCTTATCTCGCCGATGCCGCTCAGCTTTCGTCTCTGGCCGACGAAACTCCCGAAGGCCGCTCGATCGTAGTGCTGGCAAAGGAGCGGTACAACCTCCGCGGCCGCGATCTTTCTACCCACGCGGCCAATTTCATTCCCTTTTCCGCACAAACGAGAATGTCCGGAGTGGACCTTGACGGTCGTGAAATTCGTAAAGGCGCTCTGGAGGCCATCAGCCGCCTGACCAACAATCACGGCAATTGCATTCCGGCCGAGCTGCAGGTCTGCGTTCGAGAAATTTCGAATTCAGGTGGAACGCCGCTGCTGGTTGCGGAGAGTGGTCGCGTGTTGGGCGCGATTGCTCTGACCGACATCGTCAAGGGAGGGATGAAGGAGCGTTTCGACCACCTCCGCGCCATGGGCATTCGCACCATGATGATTACCGGCGACAACCCGCTGACTGCTGCCGCAATCGCGCGCCAAGCGGGGGTTGACGATTTCCTCGCGGAAGCCAAGCCCGAAGACAAAATGGCGCTCATCAAGCGCGAGCAGGCGAAGGGAAAACTCGTGGCGATGACCGGTGACGGCACAAATGACGCACCGGCGCTTGCTCAGGCGGATGTCGGAGTGGCCATGAACACCGGCACTCAAGCCGCAAAAGAGGCCGGAAATATGGTGGACCTCGATTCCAATCCCACGAAGCTGATTGAAATCGTGGAAATTGGTAAGCAGCTTCTGATCACTCGCGGCGCCTTGACTACATTCTCGGTGGCGAACGACGTGGCTAAGTATTTCGCGATCATACCCGCGATGTTTGCCGGGGCCTTTCCCGTATTGGATGTCCTGAACGTGATGCACCTTCGCACGCCGCAGTCTGCCATCCTTTCCGCCGTGATTTTCAACGCGGTGATCATCATCGCCTTGATCCCGCTGGCTCTGCGCGGAGTGCGGTATCGGCCGCTGGGAGCGGCGGCGCTATTGCAGCGAAACCTGCTCATTTATGGCGTTGGTGGGATTATCGCCCCGTTTATCGGGATCAAATTTATCGACGTGCTGCTGACGTATCTTCGGGTTGTTTGAGGACTTATGAAAAGGAATCTCCTGATCGCACTGTGGTTTACCCTGGTTACGACCGTGATATTCGGAGTCCTCTATCCCCTGGCAATCACGGGACTGGCTCAGGTGTTGTTTCCCAGCCGAGCTAACGGACAATTGATCGAAAGAAACGGCAAAACTGTGGGCTCGCGGATCATTGGACAATCTTTCACCGAGCCGGGCTATTTCCATTCGCGGCCGTCAAGTGCGGGAGCCGGATATGATCCAACCGCAAGCAGCGGCTCCAATCTCGGGCCCACAAACAAGGTCTTGATTGAACGAGTAAAGGGTGATGTCCAGAAGCTCCAGTCAGAGAATCCCAATATGGCAGTCCCGGTTGACCTGGTGACTTCCTCGGGTTCCGGCCTGGATCCGCATATCTCTCCTGGCGCGGCAGAATTCCAAATTCCACGTGTTGCTCACTCTCGCGGCATGAAAGAAGATGACGTCCGCGCTCTTGTGCAGACGCATACCGAGGGTCGCGACCTGGGGTTCCTGGGTGAACCACGCGTGAACGTTCTGCAACTAAATCTGGACCTCGACACTGTCCATCCTTTGCGATGAGGATTTCGCGATTGTGGCGTAAGCATTTCTAGGAATGCTTTCGCAGTCTCAAATAGCTCTCTGACTACGAAGGTCGACCATTCCTCTCTCGCCATCCAACCTCAGGAGTCTCAACCTTTGGTGACCTCGCAAGAGCCGAGACTTAGCTAATGTCGAAACGAACTGCGACAATAGGCACGTTCGGAACAAGGAGGGTGAGCAATGCCGGAGTCCATTGACTGGCCGAGGATGGGTGCGCCACGGCGTAGTCGCCGCTTTTTGCTCCTCATTGTCGCCGTCCTTGCCATCATAGTTTTCGGTGGTCGGACCGCGTTGTCGTATTACGTGGACCTGCTCTGGTCCAAGTCGCTGGGCTACGGGGATGTGTTCTGGAAAACGCTGGGTCTCCAGTGGGGAATTTTCGCGGCTTTTGCGGCGGCCACATTTGTCATTCTGTATGGTTCGTTTCTCGCTCTGAAGCGAGCGCATCTGCCCGATCTGCCGAGCGGTCACACTATTTTTATCGGCGGACAGCCGTTGAAGCTGCCAGTTGAGCCCGTCCTGCGCCTCATCGCACTTGGCCTTTCGCTCGCCATTGCTGTTGCAACCGGCGCGGGAATGATGCTGGAATGGCCGACAATCGCACTCTACTGGTACGCACCGCGCGCAGCTGGCGCCTTCGTGGACCCGATCTTTGGCAAGCCACTGAACTTTTTCCTTTTCACCCTGCCTGCCTGGCAACTCTTCGTCGGTTGGCTACTTACCCTGGCCGTGATGACCTGCGTGCTCGCTATTTCTTTCATTTTGATTACGCGTGGAACTCGCGCGTTGGCCGGGCGTCGCGGGAACTACCTATCATTGCCTTGGCGTGGGCTCTCCATCACTTTTGCATTTCTATTACTGATCCTTGCGATGCGTGTGTACCTCGGTCGATTCGAGCAATTATTCGATGGACATACGATCTTCACGGGTGTGACCTACTCTGACGCGCACGTCATAGTTCCAGGGATGCTCGTTGTCTTTGCGGCGCTTGTTCTGGGCGCGGTTATCGCGGCTGTGAATGCAGTCATGGTGCCACGCGGGCGCTGGATTGCTGCGGCGATTCTTCCGGCTGCGCTGTGCTATGTCTGCCTTCAAGTGGTCGGTTGGTACGTCAGCAGCTTTATCGTGAAACCCAACGAGCTGGTCCGCGAGCAGCCCTATATCGCGCACAACATCGCATTGACGCGTCAGGCCTATGGACTGGACCGCGTTTCCCAACGCGAGTTCCCCGCCGAGACAGACGTCGCGGCGGCCGATCCGGCGAATAATCAGGCTACGCTTCAGAATATCCGGCTGTGGGACTGGCGCGCACTGCAAGACACGCTGCGTCAGATTCAAGAGATCCGCACCTATTACGATTTTCCTGACATCGACATCGATCGGTATGAAATCAATGGCACGACTCGCCAGGTGATGCTCGCTGTGCGCGAGTTGAATGTCGATAAGCTCCCGGAGAGCAGCCGCAATTGGATAAACGAGAAGCTGATCTACACCCACGGCTACGGCATCACGATGAACCCGGTAAACGGGTTCACCCCGGAGGGGCTGCCAACATTGATTCTGAGCAACATGCCCGTCCAGAGCACGGTGCGTGGTCTGACTGTGACACGCCCTGAGATTTATTTCGGCGAGCTGACCAACACCGACGTGTATGTGAAGACACGGCAGAAGGAATTCAACTACCCGCAAGGCCAGACCAACAGCCTAACGTCCTACGAGGGGAATGGCGGTATCGCGCTTGGGGGTTTTCTGCGCCGTATCATCATCGCGCTCGACCGCGGCGATCTGGCGAAGCTGCCGTTTAGTGATGACGTAAACGAAGATAGCCAACTGTTGATGCGGCGCAACGTGCGAGATCGAGTGTCGGCACTGGCGCCCTTCCTCACCTACGATCCGGATCCTTACATCGTGCTCGGCGACGACGGCCGGCTGTCCTGGGTCATGGATGCGTTCACGGTTTCCGATAACTATCCGTATGCCAGCCACTACCGTCTCGATCACGATCCCATTAATTACATGCGGAACAGCGTTAAGGTCGTGATCGACGCCTATAACGGTGCGACCACGTTTTACGTGTTCGATACGGAAGATCCGATCATCGCGGCCTACCGCGGAATATTTCCGAGCTTGTTCAAGGATGCGGCCCTGATGCCGCCCGGGCTGCGTAAGCATATGCGCTACCCCGAGTTGTTGCTCAAGCTGCAAGCCGAAGTGTACGGGCTGTATCACATGACGGACGCGGGAGCGTTCTACAACCGAGAGGATCTGTGGACCGTCGCCACGGAAGTCGGTATGAGCGAAGGAGGGCAGCAGATCACAGAGATGATGCAGCCCAACTTCGTGCTGATGAAACTGCCGGGCGAAAACGCCGTGGAGTTCGTAGAGATTCTGCCGTTCACGCCGGCCAACCGGAACAATCTGATTGGCTGGATTGCCGGACGCAGCGACGGAGCACAATATGGCACGTCGGTGGTGTACAACTTCCCCAAAACGAAACTCGTCGATGGGCCATTGCAAATCGAGGCGCGCATCGACCAGAACGCGCAGCTTTCCGGACAATTGACGCTGTGGAATCAGCAAGGCTCGCACGTGCGGCGCGGAGCGTTGCTGGTGATTCCAACCGGGCGCGCGCTGCTGTATGCGGAGCCGATTTACCTGCAGGCTGAGCGGAGTCCGATGCCGGAGTTGCGCCTGGTAGTGCTCGCTCTGCAGGATCGGCTTGCGTACGGACCAACCTTCGAGTCAGCCATGGCGGCGCTTTTCGGTGGGTCAGCCTCATCAATGACGGCGGCCCCGGTCTCGATAGAACCGACGCGAAGCCCTCCGGTAACCACCGGATCGACGCGGCCCACGGCCGACCTGAACGCCCTTATCGCGGAAGCAGCTAAAGACCTGGCCGACTACCAGCGCCTAACCGCGGAAGGCAAGCTCGGGGAGGCTGGAAAGAAATTGGAAGAGCTGAAGCGTGCACTTGAAGCGCTGAACGCGCGTCAAAAATAACCGAGCACGAAACGTGTGACCCTTAGCGTTACTCCGCCTCAAAGTCAGGAGCAGACGCTCGAATCACCATCGACTATTGGGGAGCCGGGCCGCGAACTACCTGCACGAACCCATTAGCACGAATCCATTTTGCGAACGCTTGGCGAATGTCGTCGGCGCTCAAAGAGATGTAGCGCTTGGCAGCGCGCGCGGGTTCGTCCAATGGCAGACTGAGCTGAGCGCGGGCGAGCAAACCGCCGGCTACGGCGTCTTCGCTCGACTCTCCCAGGGGCAGTTGCCGCAAGACCAAAGCCTTCGCCTGCTGAAGTTCTGCCGGCGTCACGTTCTCTTTTTGCATCGCCACCAGGTCGCGCTCAATCAGTTGCCTGGCTTTCGAGACGTTGGCTGGATCGCACGCGTACGTAATCGCGTAAATCGTCCTCGTTTTCGTGGCGCTCATGTGCACGTCGACGTTGTAAACGTAACCGTTCACTTGCCGCAGGTCATGATAGAGGCGCGTGGCATAAAATCCCCCGCCCAGCACATGATTGCCAAGCTGCAGAGGATAGTAGTCGCCATCGAAACGCGTTATACCCACCATCTCTGACAGATTGACCGAGTTTTGTAACTGGCTGGGGTCAGGGACCGTAACCACGGATGCCGCATTGATGGGAACGCGTGGAAGCGTGACATCCGGCTTCGGGCTAGACGCCTTCCATTCGCCGCCGAACCATTTCCCGACGACACTCTTTGCTTCTTCGGGAGTCACATCTCCGATCACGACAATCGTCGTCAGGTCCGGCCGGACAGTCTTCGCGTAATACTGCTTGACGTCGTCCAATGCCAGCGACGAAACGGTCGTCGGAGTCACCTCCCGCAAAGCCGGGTCTGCCTTTGGCAGTAAGCTCTCATCAATCGCACGTCTCACGCGATATCCGGGGCTCTTGCGATTTCCGGCCACAAATTGCGCGCTCTGCTGCTTGATGATGTTGAACGCCTCTTCGGGAAGAGCCGGATGCAACTCGTTGTCGGCGAGCAGCTCGACGCCTCGCGAAAAATCCTGCTTCAAGACGCGCAAGGAAAAATCGTGCCCTGCCGTCTCACTGGCTGCGATGTCGTCCAGCGCTTTCTGAAACGCCAGCCGGTCCAAGGTTTGCGTGCCGTAGGAAAACAACTCGTCGAGCACGGACTCGACGCCCTCTTTACCCGGCGGTGCTTGCAGATCCTCATCGTGCTGAATATTTCCAAGGACGGTTACCGTCGGGCTCGCCTTATCCGTTTTGACGATAAGCCTTATCCCATTGGCGAGAGTCGTGTCCTTCCACGAGACATCCAATGTCGGCACCTTCAGTGCCTGGAGCTGCGACTCGGCCCAGGACGGCAGGGCAACGGGTTTCTTCGGAGAGGAAGTCAGTTGTTCGCTGCCACCAAATCCTTTCTCCGAAACGGCTTCACCCGAGGGGACGGGTTTGAGCTGGGCGGTGATGGCGTTCTGATCGACCAGGTAGGTTTTCGCCACTCGGTTCACATCTTCCAGTGTTACCTGCTTCATCGCCTCCACAATCTCGTCGGGAGAATTGCGCCCTTCCGCGGCCAAGGCCTGGGACCATGCGGCTGCCAAGCCCGGGATCGAATTCCGCTCGAATTCTGCGCTGGCGACTTCTCCTCGCTTCGCAGCGTCAACGAGTTCCGCCGGAACGCCGTGAGCCGCATACTCCAATAAAATCTTGCGCATCTCTTGCGTCGGCGAAGCTGGATCCGCATCCGCCGGCAACGCCAGAACGCTGTAACCCACGCTCGCTTTCGGATACGTCTCCGCAAGGCCGAATTCGGCGGCCAAGGCTTTCCCTTGCGGGACCAAGGCGTAGAGATTTCCACGCTGGCTGGCGAGCACGTCGCTCAGGATACGAATCGCGGCGAAGTCGCGACTTTCCGTTCCCGGCATGCGGTACGCCGTAAAGACCAAGGTGTATGGAAGATTGCTATCGAGAGTGAACGATTCCGTCTTTACCGGTTGAAGAGTAACTTCCGGATGCGCGGGCACGGGACGCTTAGGAATTTTGCCATACAAATCTTTCACTTTGGCCAGTACCGCATTCGGGTCCACATCGCCCGCGATCACGAGGATGGCATTGTTTGGCGCATACCACTGCTGGTAAAACTTTTTCAGCATCTCTCCGGTCGTGGCCTCAAAAGAATCCTTTGTGCCCAGAGCATCGTGGCTATAGACCGTGCCGGAAAACAGATCCGCATTGAGGCGCGTCAGAAATTTGTAGGTAGGGTTCGAGAGGTCGCGGGCCACTTCCTGTTCGATGGCTCCCTTTTCCTGAGCCCACTCTTCCTGCGAGTCCTGGATGTCTTGCATGCAAGCCGCGTCCACGCGTAGCGCAATTTCCAAGTCTGCGGCAGCGACGGTCGTGAAGTATTGCGTTATGTTCTGCTGCGTGTCCGCATTTCCCTGCCCGCCGAGTTGGGCGTAGATGGCGGCGATCTGGTCCGCGGTTACTCCGGAGCATCCGCGGAAGGCCATATGTTCCTGGGAATGCGCCATGCCGGGAAAACCGTTGGGTGTGTCATCGCCGCCGACCAGATAGTTTTGCTGGACGGTAACCACGGGGGCGAGAGGATCTCGGACGATCACGACGCGCAAGCCGTTCTCAAGCGTTGCCTTGGTAACCTCATTATCGTGGGCGCTCTTCTGCCCATACGCGAGCCAAGTCGCCAAGAGCATCACCGCTAAAATCCGTAATGTCAGAGCCCGCATACTGCCTCCCACCGGCAACAAGAGTTGAAAGGTCCAACTCCAGCATAAGTCACTCATGTCGAGAACGCACATCCTGGCGCGGGGTCGAGCCGAGTAGATTGGTATCAGTCGATATTTTTCGTCGACCGTTTGGCTGGATCGGTCGCTGGGAAGACATTGTGTTGGGGAGCAGGCATAGGGATGTCACCTTTGCGATCTCGCCACAGGAAATTATTCAGCAGCGCGGCGTCGACGGCATCAGCATGGCTGAAATCGAGATTCGCGTCTTCCTGCCGTTGCTCCGTATTCATCTGATAGATCAGCCCGTTGTCGCGGTTACGGTAGTCGGCGCTAAATGCGGGCTGCTGGCCGGATCCGCTGAATAACGGGGCCATAACCGCGGCGCGTGAGTCGTTCGCATTCATAGGCGGAACGCCAAGGAGCGACTCGATCGTGCGAACCATGTTGATGGTGGTGTAGAACGAGTGATCGACAAACGGAGTAGCCTTACTATCCCCGTGCTCGACTGGCGCTGCCGCGTACTTGCTGATCACAAGAGCAATGCTGCGGTGTGAGTCCACGTGATCGGGGCCGTTCTGAGCGTCGTCTTCCAGAATGAGAAAAGCGGTGTCATCCCAATACGGGCTGTGAGATACGGCGTCCACTACGCGGCCGATTGCCAGGTCATTGTCGGCAACTGATGCCGCAGGCCGGGGTTTATTTTTGGTTCCACCAGCAGTGTGGTCGTTCGGAAGGCGAAGAAGGATGAATTGCGGCATGGCGTCGTGGCCAGCGTCGCGGGCGGCAACGAACTTGTTGAACTCGTTGAGGAATTCATCGGCGCGGAGTTGATCGGGATAGGCAACCTCGAAATCAGGAAACACAGGGTCGAAGTGGCCGCGAAGTTCGACTTCCGCGGCGACATTCTTGGCCAGAATGGGAATGGCCCACGGGTAAGGACTTGGGCCGCCGTGCGGGTCGCCAACATTGTTTGGCAGAGACTCGCCTTTGTGGATGAAGGCGCGAGGGCACGCTAACGCGGCGGCTTCAGGGGGCCCGTCGTCGCCCGGATTTTCGGTGCGATCGGATTTGC
>WNFP01000679.1_pt1 | contig 26138 bp, 25 predicted proteins | sample 5400201 | NCBI WGS metagenome assembly WNFP01 (sample SAMN13153355, study PRJNA577476) | soil metagenome | isolation source: 115 cm saprolite under Madrone tree | place: USA:California | collected 2016-06-14 | reverse complement strand
CTTGAGGCGCGCGATGGCCTCCGGCAAGAGCCGCAGGTTGCGGGCTGGTGCAGGGAAGGGGTCCGCGCTGTATCCGGCGGTGCCCCAGACTTCCACGTCCCTGGCGACAGTTCTACCGGGGTGGCGGAACTCCGGGGGAAGAACACCAACGATGGTGTAGAGATCGTTGTCGAGCCGGAGATTGCGGCCAAGAATGTTTGGATCCGCGCCGTAAGAGCGGCGCCAGAGACCATCGCTGATGATGGCTGCCGTGGCGAAACCGCGGGCAAAATCCTCGGAGCCAAAGACACGTCCAATTTGGGGAGTTACGCCCAGCATGGAAAAGTAGTTGGGGCTGACGACGAGCAATTCAAGGCGTTGCGGTTCTTTGGCGCCCGTTAAGTTGACGCTCACCGGCCAGATAACACTCACATCCTCGAAAACGCCCGCTCTGGATTTGAGATCTTCGAATTCGGGAACTGAGAACGGAACACCTCGCAAGCCGGCGCCCGGATTATTGAAGGTGACTTTTTGCAAGCGATCGGGCTGGCGGAAGGGGAGAGAGCGCAGCAAGACCGCATTCACAATACTAAAAATCGCGGTATTAGCGCCTATGCCCAATGCCAGCGTGAGGATGATGACGGCAATGAACAGAGGAGACTTGCGAAAAACGCGCAGCGCGAATTTCATATCCTGGATAAGTGTCTGCATCAGATGGCCCTCCATTCAAAAAATTTTGGCAACTCTCTGCTTGCTGTGTTTAGACGAGGTATGGGCGGAAACAGCGTTGGTTGGGAGGTTCGGAGTCGCATAATGCTCGGCGTTACAACGGCTGACCGGCAGATATGCATTGGGTTCATCCCTTTTTCGCGCCGGCGTATGTTTCCGCACCCATCAAATGAATCGACACATACGGCTCGTCGCCCACCACCCAACTGTCATGCCCCGGTGCAATGTAAAAGATGTCCCCGGCCTTCATTTCGATCACGCGGCCATCATCCATTGCGGCCGTAGCACGCCCGGAAATCACCATCCCCACGTGCTCCACCGCGCAGCTCTCCGTTCCCGCGGCGCGCCCCACGTGCACTGACCATTTCCATCCCGGTTCATAAGTTGCGCGCCCGAGGGTCATTCCGCCAACACGCACCAGCTCAAATCGGCCCTTTTCAAACGTCCGAATCTCGTCCGGCTGCTCAAATCGCTTCAGAATCACCTCGAGCATGGATTTCTCCTTTCTCAACCCTTGGCAACAGTTTTTCCACGGGAGGTTCAATGCCGTGCCGGGCGGCTTCCCTTTGCGCGTTCTTTCTGAAATCGCATCGCGGCGCGCAAGAACGCCAGCAAAAAGCGGTGCGGAGCCTCGGGCCGTGAAGAAAGCTGCGGCTGAAACAGCGTGGCGATGAAGAATCGGTGTCCAGGCAGTTCAACCGCCCGTGTTTCGCCAAGAATTCCCCGAGCGCTTACGCGCAGTCCGGCGGCCTGAAACTGTTTTTCGTATTCCTCATTCACCCCATAATTGCAGTAATACTGCTCCGAATCACCTTTGCCCCCGCAGATTGAGTGCAGGAGCGTTCCCGGCAGAATCCTCAAGCGTTCGTCCCCTGACCCCTTCGGCCCGTCCACGCGGCGGTTGGGCAGGGCGCACGAGAGCGGCGTGATTATGATGTGTAACGAACCTGAATTATTTTCCGCGGAGTCCGCGTCGGCAATCTTCAAAACATTTCGCGCATACTCTAACAGAGTATATTGGAAGCCCCCTCAAGTCCCCGCGAATGGCCAGTCCCGCGTGCGCGCGAATTCAATTCCGCGCAACATCCCTGCAAGGCTTTTGTAGGGGCTCCCCGGCGAAGCAATCAGCCCGTCCCAGCGCCGCAGAATCTTTTCCGCTGCCGGTCCCACCAGCGAAGGTGTAGGCAGCCAGCGTACTTCCAGTGGAACTCTCAATTTTGTGGCCGCGTCGTAGAGAGCCGAGTTGGTTGCAAAATGCGAATGATATGCCGGCTCGAAGTCCCCTATGACTCCGATGCGAATCGGCGCAGCCATGCTTTCCCTCCTATGCCAATTCCTCAAGCCGGACCGGCCAGCTTCCAAAACAATTAGGGACATTGCCGATTCCCTATGTCCAGAGCCACATTGGATGCCGTGGAGTGCGTCGAGTTGGTTTGCCTTTAGCGAAAGAGCGGCGTCGCTTGACGGGAGAACCCTCACGCCATAGAGTCTCGGCAATCCAAGCCTACTTTCGGCCGACGACGCCGGCCGAGGAGACCCTACGATCGGGGCAGACGCACACGAGGTGATCGTGGCCAACGAAGCTGGCATTGCTATATTGCCGGACGAAACCAGAACGATTCAGAAACTGCAGATCCGGTTGATTCCGTTTCTCTTCCTTCTTTACGTCGTGGCGTTCGTCGACCGCATTAACATTGGCTTTGCGGCGCTGACAATGAACAAAGAGCTGGGCATGACCAGCCAGCAATACGGAATGGCCGCCGGCATTTTCTTCATCGGCTACTTCCTGTTTGAAGTGCCCAGCAACTTAATGCTGCACAAGGTCGGGGCGCGCGTCTGGATTGCGCGCATTCTCTTGAGCTGGGGTCTTGTGGCAACGCTGACCGGGCTCGTGCAAAGCGTCCATCAGTTGTATGTCGCGCGCATTTTGCTTGGAGTGACCGAGGCCGGCTATTTCCCGGGAATCGTCCTGTACCTGACGTACTGGTTTCCCCAGAGGGAACAAGCGCGGACGCTCGCGCTGTTCCTGACCGGCTACCCGGTAACCAGTATCGTCGGAGCCCCGGTGTCCGGCTTCATCCTGGAGCACGCTCATTGGCTAGGCGTCGGGAGCTGGCGGTGGCTTCTGATTCTTGAGGGAATTCCTGCCATCGTCCTCGGATTTCTCACTTACTTTGTACTGCCCTGCCGTCCGAGTGAAGCAAAGTTCCTGACGCGCGCGGAAAAGAATTGGCTTCAAGCGGAATTAGAGCGCGAAGAACAACTTAAACTAAGACAACGGCGGCACTCCGCGATCGAAGGACTGACGAATCCGAAAGTGTGGCGTCTGGTCCTCATCTATTTTGGGATGATGATCGGCGGCTACACCATGGCTTTCTGGATGCCCCAGATCGTGAAATCCTTATCGAGCGAGTATTCGAATAGTTTTGTCGGTTATGTGGTGATGATTCCCTACGTGGCGGCCCTTCTCGGAATGATCCTGGTTTCCCGCAGTTCGGATCGCAGGCTGGAGCGCAGGTATCACGTGGCAATGTCTCTGCTATTGGGGGGAATTGCATTTTTGTTGCTGAGCGGAATTCATTCCCCTTCCGTTACGGTAGTCCTGCTATCGTGTCTGGCGATTGGCTACTGCAGTTCTCTAAGCCCCTTCTGGGCGTTGCCTGGCGAATCCTTGACGGGATTCTCGGCTGCCAGCGGCATCGCTTTAATCAACTCTGTCGGGAACCTCGGCGGGTTTGCCGGATCCACTGTTGTCGGGTTTATCGGCCAGAAAACAGGCAGCCTGAGTGGCGGGCTTGCGTTTGCAGGAACTTCCATGCTCGTTTCCACGGTGCTTGTGCTGTTGCTTCCGAGCGGCGGCCAGCCGGTTGCGGAGACACAAACGAGCCCGTGAACCAGATGCCGAGTATAGGATCTTGATTGCACACTGAGGTGATTGTGCCCAAGGAAGGCGGCATCGTCATACTGCCTGATGAAGCAGAGACGATTCAGAAAATCCGGAGGAGGATTATTCCTTTCGTCTTTCTCCTCTACATCATTTCGTTTCTGGACCGGATCAACATCGGGTTTGCCGCCTTGACGATGAACAGGGAGCTGGCGATCAGCAGCAAGCAGTTTGGGTTGGTGGCGGGGATTTTCTTTTTCGGGTATTTCCTGTTTGAAATTCCGAGCAATCTGATGCTGCACAAAGTCGGGGCGCGCATCTGGATCGCGCGAATCCTGATTACCTGGGGAATTCTGGCCACGCTGACCGGGTTCGTGCGTTCGGTGCCGCAATTGTATGGGGTGCGCTTTTTGCTGGGGCTTGCCGAAGCCGGTTATTTCCCGGGAATCGCTTTGTACCTGACGTACTGGTTTCGGCAAAGAGATCAGGCGCAGGCAATTGCGCTATTTCTGGCTGGCATACCTGTCACCAGCATTCTGGGTGCTCCGGTTTCCGGTTTCATCCTGGACCATGTGCACTGGCTGAGCATCAGCAGTTGGCGATGGCTGCTGATTCTGGAAGGAATTCCCGCCGTAGTTGGCGGCGTGCTCACATACTTTCTGTTGCCCAGCCGTCCGGCTGAAGCCAAATTCCTGAGCAAGGAAGAAAAAGCCTGGATTGCAGCGGAGCTGGCGAGCGAGGAACGCGAGAAACTGGCGAACCACAACATATCGGCGCTGCAGGCACTGATGAACAAACGGATCTGGCATCTGGGTTTGATCGGCTTCACCCTGAATACCGGCATGTACACGATGAATTTTTGGATGCCAAAGCTGGTGAAATCCCTTTCCGCTGGATACTCCAACAGTCTGATTGGACTCCTGGTGATGATTCCGCATCTTGTGGGATTGCCGGTGATGGTGCTGGTGTCGCGGAGTTCGGATAGAAGGCAAGAAAGGAGATATCATGCTGCGATTCCAGCCATCACTGCTGGAATCGCGCTGGCCTCGCTGGGCGCAACTCATTCCGTTTTTCCGACGGTCCTGCTTCTGTCGTTTGCCGCACTTGGCATCTATAGCGTCTATGGGCCGTTCTACTCGCTACCTGGCGATTTCCTGACGGGATTTGCGGCGGCTTCCGGGCTTGCCCTAGTCAGTTCGCTAGCAAACCTCGGAGGGTTTGCCGGACCATACGCGACAGGCTGGATTAGCCAAAGAACGGGCAGCTTGTATGGTGGACTGGCGGTGGCGGGTGTCTCATTGTTTGCTTCGGCGACACTGATGATGTTGCTGCCGAGAAGGCTGCGCGGGAACGCGAGTGAAAGTGGATGAGCGGGCTAGGGCTCAGGTTGCGGGCTTCCGGGACCAGGCCCCCACGAGGGCCACAAAAGGGACAACGGTCCTGGAGGCCGCAACTTCGGCTTGAAGTCTCTCCGGCAGCGTAGCGAAGTCGCCCAGCGGCTCGAGAGACAGGTTCTGCTGCTGGATTCGCGGGCGCAAACTGCACAGAAGATCGTAGATCCATCGCGTAAAGTCTGGATCACTCCCGAGCAGCATCTCCATACGCATGGCTGGCGGAGGCAGTCGAGCTTCCTGGAAAATCCGGTGAAGAGCGAGTCCTATCTCTGTCTTTGCTCCGGAGCGACTGATGGCCTCATGGAGCAAAGAAGCGGCCGCCGACCAAAGCGGCAGATGCGCGGAAAGAAGAAGAAACGGCGCGTAAGAGACTTCCTGGAAGGCGAGCGCTCCGCCGGGACGCACCAGGTGAGACAAAGAACGCAAGACGGCGACAGGGTCGGGAAGGAACTGCAAGATGAAACGGCCCACGGCTGCGTCGAATGGTCTGTCGCTGGCGACTTGGCTTGCGTCGGATTGAGTGAGAGTAACGTTGCGCAGGCCGGCCTCAGACACACGAGATCTCGCCCGGGCGATGGAGCGAGGGTCACGTTCGACGCCTACGACCTCTCCTGAAGGACCAACCAGTTTGGCCGCAAGCATGGCCACATCTCCGACGCCGGAACCGATATCCAGGACACGCTGGCCAGGACCGATGCCGGCCTCGCGGAAAAACCGTTCGGTGAGAGGAGCGAGCCGCACAGCTTGCCAAATGAGGCGCTCGTGTTCCGCGTCAGTGCTGCCGAGGGCGTACTGCGCAGTGGGGTTGGTTGTCGTCATGATGGACGGGGATTGTAACACTCACTATCACCAATCATTCTGAGCAACCTCGGCTATTCCGGTGACGCATAACGCATCAACGACTTAGCCGTGTTTTGCCACTTCCCGCCCGGGGTATATAGTTAACGGGGGTGGTTTGCGCTGGACGCAACGTGCGACGCGGAATCATCATCCTTTTGGCAACTATTTAGCGCCAGATTGACAGTTTTCAGACTCCACAAAGGCAACCTGAACGGATGGCCGGAGAAGTAAGCAAACATCTGGATCGCGCCAAGCGCTTCCTCGAGAAGAACCGCGTCGAGGACGCGATCGAGGCGTATCTCGCCGTGCTGGACGAAGCGCCGCAACATCAGGAAGCGACGCAGGCGCTCGGAGACCTGTACGCGCGGATGGATCAGCCGGACCGCGCGGCGGTGTACTACGGCATGTTGTTTGATTTGCTGGTGGATCCGAAGGACGAGACCAAGGCTCTGGCGATCTACAACCGGTTTTTGCGGGTGGGCCGAGGCCAGCAGCCGCCCGAACGCATTGCTCGTTACGCCTTCCTGCAGCAGCGACAAAACCATCCCGACGAAGCCATCGAGCAATACACGAAGGCGGCAGAGTTGTTTGCGACGGCGAACCGCGAGGAGGATGCGCTGTTCTGCTGGGAGCGGCTCGCGCAGCTCGATCCGGAAAATCTTGCGCGGCAGATGCGGCTTGCGGAAGCGGCCGAGCGTCTCGGGAAAAATGCCCTTGCGGCGCGGGCGTTTCTGCGGGCTGGGCAACTCGCTTCGGCGAGCGGGGCTTCGGCCGACGCGCTGCACCTACTGGGGAGGGCGTACAAACTTGCGCCGCAGGAACGCAGCGTGGGATTGCTGTACGCGCAGGCAAACTTGCAGAGCGGCAACGCCGTGCGTGCCGCCTCGTTGCTAGAGCCGTTTGCCGCTTCGGAGAACGACGCGGCGTTTCTTGCGACGTATAGCGACGCGTTGATGCGGTCGGGAAAGCTGGAGAAAGCGCGCGAGTTGCTGGAGCGGCTGCTGCGCGAAAAGAATGAAGGCATCACCCAGATGTTCGAACTCGCCGATCGTTACGTCGCGGCGAGTCAGGACCAGAAGGCAACGGAGATCCTCCTGTCGCTGAAGCGGCGGATGTTCGCGGACAAGCGGCAAAACGATTTCGTGACGTTGATGGATGCAGTGGGGGCTAAGCACCCCCAGTCGCAGGCGGTCCTGGAATTCTGGGCATCCCTCCACAATGAGCTGAATCGCGAATCGCAATACTTCGAAGTGCTGATAAAGCTGTTCGATGTGTACCTCACGTCGGGAAACGTGAAGAAGGCGGCGGAGTCCCTCGAGCGGCTCGTGGACATTGATGCGTACGATTACCGGAATCAGGAGCGGCTGGAACTGCTGCGCGGCAAAATCGACGAGGTGCAATTGAAACGGATTGCCAGCCGGTTGATGAAATCGAGCTCGCCCACGCCGGGTCATGCTGCGCACGCTCACCAGGGGCAATCGCCTGCCCCCAACAGCGAGGAAGGCCGCCAGCTGCAGGCCCTGGAAGATTTGATCGTGCAGACGGAGATTTTTTTGCAGTATTCATTGCAGAACAAAGCGCTGGAGCGGCTGCAAAGAATCGCGGCGATGTTTCCCGGAGAAGAAGAGCGGAACGCGCGGCTGTCCAATCTCTACCAGTTGGCCAACTGGTGGCCGCAGGGGCCGCCAAAGCCGAAGACGGAAGCTGGTGCGACGCCGCCCATTCCGGCCGCACCTTCTGTTGCGCCTGCAGTAGCTGTTACGGAGGCGGCGCCGATCACTACGAAAACGGGAGTTTATTCGGCGGAGACGCTGCGCGATCTGTCGAAGATTTCCGAGGTCAATCAAAAGATATTTCGGCAGCAGACGCCGCGAGCGATGTTGAATACTGCGGTGAGCGAAGTTGGCGCTTATTTGCGCGGGACTCGCGCGCTCGCAGTTGTTGGTACGCCGGGACGTCCGCCGGAAATGGCGGCAGAATTTTGCGCGAGTGGCGTGAAACCGGCGCCGGGCGCGCAGGTGGTCCTGCTGCTGGCGCACGTGGAGAAGGCCGAGCCGGACGAACTGGGCGGACTTGTGGTGAACGCGACGGAAGGATCGATACTGAGCGATCTGGGGCTGTCGACGGCGCTGGGCGTGATGATCACGGACAAAGAAACACAGATGCCCGCGGGGATGTTGATTGTGGGGCATGCCGAAGAGCACAAGTGGAAGCCGAACGAGGCGTACTTTTTGCAGGCGATTGGCGATCAGATGCTGATGAGCGTGAGCCACACGCGGCTGCGGTCGCTAGTGCGGCGCATGGGCGTTTCCGATGAACGGTCGGGCTTGCTGAGCCGGAGTTCTTACCAAAGTTGTTTGTTAACGGAAGCGGATCGCGCGCGCACGCAGGGAACGCCGCTGGCGCTGACGATTTTACAGATCGACCGGGGGGCGGAATTGCTGCGAACGCAAGGAGAATCGCCGCTGGAAAGATTTCTGGAACAACTGGCGCGGTCGCTGCAGCCAATCGTGCGGCAGAACGATGTGGCAGTGAAATATACGTCATGGTCGCTGGCGTTTATCTTGCCGGATACGACGCTGGCGGGGGCGCAGAATCTGGCGGATAAATTGCGGCGGGCGGCTTCCGGGCTGCGGCCGCCCTGGGACTCGACGCAGATTACGTTGAGCGCGGGAATTGTCGAGGCCGTCGCCAAGCACGACTACGACAGCGAAGACATCGTGACGGATTTGATCAATCGTGCAGAGTTTTCGATTGAGGAGGCGCGGAAGCGAGGCGGGGATACGGTGGTGGCGCTGGAGACTCCGAAGTTGTAGAAGGCTTATGCGTCTTAAGTGTTGTGTAAATAGATCCCCGAGGCCGGCTCCGGCAAAATAGCCAAATGAGTAAGAAGAAGAAAACATGCATGAGACAGGGCAAAAGGCATTCAAAACAACGCCACGGGCTTGCACCTAAAGCTAAACCCACGAATCAAAGTAAGGACCACTTGTTCGCACTTATGGCAGAGCAGTTCGAGATCGTTGGCGACATTCAGTCGTCGATTCCCGACTGGACATACTGGCGCCCTGCAAAGAACTTATAGAAACGAGGACAAAATGTTTCCGACAGACGTGGTGATTGTGGCGGGGGCGCGGACGCCGATGGCGCGGTATACGGGGGCGTTTTCCGAGGTCAGTGCGATCGAACTGGCGGCTCATGCCTCGAAAGAGGCGATTCGGCGGGCGGGTGCGGATCCCGGGGAGTTTGATCACGCGATATTTGGGAATGTGATGCAGACGAGCGCGGATGCGCTCTACGGCGCGCGGCACGTGGGATTGAAGGCCGGGCTGAAAATTGAAACGCCGGCGGTGACGGTGAACCGCTTGTGCGGGTCGGGAATTGAAGCGATTGCGCAGGCGGCGCAGCGTTTGTTGCTGGGCGAAGCGACGATGGTGCTTGCGGGCGGGATGGAAAATATGACGCAAGCGCCGTTTGTGGTTCGCGGAGCGCGGACGGGATTGAAGCTGGGTGGGGGAGCGCTGGAAGATTCTCTGATGGCGGGGCTGACGGATACATATTGCGGATTGCCAATGGCGCTGACGGCGGAGAAGCTTGCCAATCAGCACGGTATCACGCGAAAAGATGCTGACGCATACGCGCTGCGCAGCCAGCAGGCGGCGGACGCGGCTTACAAGGCTTGCCGGATCAAGGAAGAGCTGGCGCCGGTGGAAGTGAAGCAAGGCAAAAAAACGATTACAGTGAGCGAAGACGATCATCGGCGGCCAGAGACGACAATGGAGACGCTGGAAAAACTGCCGCCGTCGTTCAAGAAAGACGGGATTGTGACGGCGGGTAACGCCAGCGGGATTGTGGATGGCGGGGCCGCGGTAGTGGTGACGCGAGAGAAAATCGCGAAAGAGCGGGGACTGAAGCCGGTGGGGCGCATCGTGTCATGGGCGGTGGCGGGAGTGGACCCGAGCATCATGGGGATTGGGCCAGTGCCGTCTTCGCAAAAGGCGCTGAAACTGGCGGGGCTGACGCTGGAGCAGATGGATCGCGTGGAAGTGAATGAAGCGTTTGCGGCGCAGTATCTTGCAGTGGAAAAAGTGCTGGGGCTTAAGCGCGAGAAGACTAATGTGAACGGCGGAGCGATTGCTCTGGGACATCCGCTGGGAGCTTCCGGGACGCGGCTGGTGATCACGATTTTGAATGAGCTGCGGCGAAATGGATTGCGCTACGGCCTGGCGACGGCGTGCATCGGGGGTGGGCAGGGAATTGCGATGATTGTTGAGGCGTTGAATAACTAGCTGCGGGCATTTCTGCTACACTTTCGCATTCGGGTTTCACGGTTTTCTGCCAGGCTCTTTTCTGCCGATGGGCCGGCAACATCATCTACGAGGAAAAAATGGCGATTCAGAGAGTGGGTGTCGTGGGGTGTGGGTTGATGGGCTCGGGGATCGCGCAGGTATCGGCAGCGGCGGGATTCGAAACGGTGGTGCGCGAAGTGAGCGCGGAGCTGGTGGAGAAAGGGCTCAAGGGAATTGAGAAGAATCTGAACCGTTTGGCGGAGAAGGGCACGATCACGGATGCGGTGCGCGGCGAAATTCGGGCGCGATTGAAGGGCACCACTTCCATCGAGGACTTGAAAAGCTGTGACCTGGTCATTGAAGCGATCGTTGAGAAGCTTCCGGCGAAGCGGGAACTTTTTGGAGCGTTGGATGCGATCTGTCCACCGCCGACAATTTTTGCGAGCAACACGTCTTCGCTGACGATTACGGAGATCTCCGCGGCAACGAAGCGTCCGCAGCGTTTCGTGGGGCTGCACTTTTTTAATCCGGTGCCGGTGATGAAGCTGGTCGAGGTGGTGCGGACGATTGCGACGGACGCGGCGGTCTATGAAGAGATGGTGGCGTTCGGAGCGAAGCTGGGCAAAACGGCCGTGCGCGCGCACGACAGCACGGGGTTCATCGTAAATCGGCTGCTGGTGCCGTATTTGCTGGATGCGATTCGCGCGCTGGAAGAAGGCGTTGGCTCCATTGAGGACATTGATAATTCCATGAAGCTGGGCTGCGGACATCCAATGGGGCCGCTGACACTGCTGGACTTTGTCGGGTTGGATACGACGTACTATATCTCCCAGATTATGTTTGAAGAGTTCAAGGAGCGGCGATTCGCGGCGCCGCCACTGTTGAAGCGCATGGTGCTGGCGGGATGGAATGGACGCAAAGCGGGGCGCGGGTTTTATGATTATTCCGATCCGCAGAGCCCGAAAGCGATGAAATTTTAGTTTTTGCCGAGAGAAAATGTGAATCGGAGCGAGAGAAGCTTAGATGGCTTACGATAATCTGCTTTACGAAAAGAAAGACGCGATTGCCTACATCACCTTTAACCGGCCGAAGGTGCTTAATGCGCTGAACCGCAAGACGGTGGAAGAGTTGCAGCATGCGTTGCTCGATGCGCGCGATGACGTGGCCGTGCGCGTGCTGATCCTCACGGGCGCTGGAGAGAAAGCGTTTGTCGCCGGGGCCGATATCAGCGAACTGGCGTTGCAGACACCGGTCAACGGCAAAGAGTTTTCGCTTTTCGGCCAGGGCGTTTTCCACCTGCTGGAAACGATGGGGAAGCCGTCGATCTGCGCGATCAATGGATTTGCGCTGGGCGGCGGATGCGAACTGGCACTTTCCTGCACCATTCGAATCGCAAGCAAGACGGCGAAACTTGGACAGCCGGAAGTGAAGTTGGGAATTTTGCCGGGGTATGGCGGGTCGCAGCGGATGGCGCGGCTTTGCGGCAAGGGTGTGGCGCATGAGCTTTGCCTTACCGGGGAAATGATCACCGCGGAAGAGGCGCAGCGTATCGGACTGGTGAACCACATTTACGAGCCGGCGGAGTTGATCCCCGCCGCGGAAGGGATGGCGAAGAAGATTATCGCCAACGGGCCACTCGCGGTGAAATTTACCATGGAAGCCATCGAACGCGGCGTGGAAATGGCCCAGGAAGAAGGGTTGTTCCTGGAGGCCACGCTTTTCGGAGTGGCTTGCGCGACCGAGGACATGCGGGAAGGAACGAAGGCGTTTTTGGAGAAGCGGCCGCCGCAGTTTAAGGGGAAGTAAAGGAAGTAAATGAGGTAGAGGAATCAAGGATTAGATTCGGGAGCAGCGCGAATTAGCGATGGCGGAGAAATCAAAGCCCGGAAGGATTGACGGCGCATTGAGCGCGGCAGGGTTTCGCTTTGGCATTGCTGTGAGCCGGTTCAATAGTTTTATCACTGAACGGCTTGTTGCGGCGGCGGTGGATGCCCTCGAGCGCGCGGGAGCGGGCAGCAAGGATGTTGACGTGGTGCACGTTCCGGGAGCATTCGAATTGCCGCTAACGGCGAAAAAAATGGCCGCTACGGGAAAGTACGATGCGCTCATCGCCATTGGCTGTGTGCTGCGTGGCGAGACAACGCATTACGATTACGTTTGCTCGGAAACTGCACGCGGTTTGCAGCTCGCGCAGATGGATAGCGGCTTGCCAATTATTTTTTGCGTGCTGACGTGCGACACGCTGGAGCAAGCCATCGACCGCGCCGGTCTAAAGGGCGGCAATAAGGGATTCGAAGCGGCCCTTGCCGCCATTGAAATGGCACAACTGTCGCGCAAGCTTCGCGCGGCTCATTCGAATGCGGCCCTTGCCGGCAAGTCTCGGCACAAGTAACGTGTCTCTCCGCACAAAATCCCGCGAATTTGCAATGCAGATGCTGTTCCAGTGGGACATGAGCCAGCAGGACTTCACCAAGCTGGAATCCAAATTCTGGAAGAGCGCCAAGGCGGCCGACAAAACGCGCGCCTTCGCGAACAAACTGTTTGAAGGGGCGGCGAAAGACGTCACGGCGCTAGACGCCATAATCGTCAAGCACGCCGACAATTGGCGGTTTGAACGGCTGGCGGCCATCGACCGCGCCATTTTGCGTCTGGCGATTCACGAGATGAACGGCAAGGACACGCCACCGAAGGTCGTGCTGAACGAAGCAGTCGAAATGGCGAAGAAATTCTCCTCCGAAGAATCCGGGTCATTTGTGAATGGAATCCTCGACGCGGTCCATAAATCATTGAAAATACAATAGTTATATCTAAGTCTCTTGTCTTCAAATTACCCAACCGTTTGCAATTTAACGCGAAACTTTGAGTTGTTCCCCGTGTTTGATTCTCCAAGTGTGGTGGTAACTCCAGGAATGACTTAACAGGAGAAGACTCATGAACGCAGAACTCATAGTCCGTCGAGGCGTGCTCGCGGTTGCTTTTGCCGGTTTGCTCGCCGGTGGTGCGTACGCTCAGAGCCAGGATCCGACTCCGCAACAGCAAGACATTCAGAACGACAAGAAAGACATCCGAACCGACAAGAAGGATCTGGCCAAGGATCGCGCGGACCGCAACGCGGATCAGCGCGACATCAACCACGACAAGCGCGACTTGAGCAAGGACCGCGCCGATCGCAACGCGGACCAGAAAGACATCAATCACGACCGCCGCGATTTGAACAAAGACCGCGTGGATCGCAACAAGGACCAGCGGGACATCAATCACGACAAGACTCAGCTTGCCCGCGATGACCAGAAATACGGCGCCAACAGCGCGCAGGCGCAAGCCGATCGCAAGGACCTTCATGCAGATCGTGTTGACCGCAACAAAGACCAGAAGGACATCAACCACGATCGCACGGACCTGAACAAGGACCGGGCGGACCGCAATGCGGATCAGCGCGACATCAACCACGACAAGAAAGACCTGTCCAAGGACCGCGCGGATCGCAACAAGGACCAGAAGGACATCAATAAGGACAAGAAAGACCTGCACAAGGACCGCAAAGATCTGCGCCACGACAAGCGCGGACACTGAGAGCGGTTCTTAATTGTCAGTTCTCGGCTGTCAGGTTCGGAAAAAGCAAAAAAGGCCGCTCAGGACTCCCAGGTGGCCTTTTTTATTTGCAGAAATGAATTTCTTCAGATGCGGATGGTTCCTTCGAAAACTTTCACGGCTGCGCCGCTGACGCGAGGAACGAGTTTCTTCCCGCTTTGTGTGACTTCCACTTCGATGTGGCTCGGGCGTCCCATTTCCGCTCCTTGAAGGATAGTCAGGGTGTGCCCGGGTGCCAGTTTTCCATTTCGTACAAGATAAGCGCCGAGCGAGCCAGCAGCGGAGCCAGTTGCAGCGTCTTCGTAGAGTCCCCAGGGCAACATGCCGCGGGAGAAGGCCTTGCCATTGCCACCGAGAGCGAAGCAGTACGCCATCGTCGCGTTTTTGCCCTGCAGTTCGCGGAGTTCGGTCATGTTCATGGCGATTTTGCCGAGTGTGGCGCGATTGCGCAGCGGGACCATCAGGTTGAAAATGCCGGTGGATACAAACTCAGGTTCCAGTTTGGGATCGAAGTCTTTGGGCGAAATTCCCAGCGCGGAGGCGAGTTTCTTCTTATTGATTTTCGCGGGCTTGAAGATGGCTTCCTTCTGGGTCATGGTGACGCGCTGTGGCCGTCCGTCCTTGAACCTGATTTCTACCGGCAAGACTCCAGCCCCTGTCTCCTGGAGAATATGGACGCCGCCATCCTGTGCAGGAACGACGCCCAGTTCCGCAAGCAGATACCAAGTTCCGATCACCGGATGACCGGCTAGCTTGAGCTCTTCTTTTGTCGTGAAGATGCGCAGCCGCGCGAGGGCTTCTTCGTCTGTCGGTTTTTGTACGAAGACGGTCTCGGAAAGATTCATTTCGCGGGCAATGGCAAGCATCTGGTCGTCGGAGAGTCCATCGCCGTCGGTAAACACGGCGAGCGGGTTGCCTTCAAAGCGGTTGCTGGTAAAAACGTCGAGAGTGTAGAAACGGTGTTCCATGGCTGGTCGTAGGTCGCCGCGGGAGCAGATTGCAGATTTCAAATGCGCTCGAGCTGGGTGACCGTCCTTTCGCTGGTGATATTCCCGGTGTTCAAGGTAGATTTCGGTTCGATCAGGATAATGTGGACTTCTTCGTCGGCCACGGGACAGTGTTCCACGCCGCGCGGCACAACCACAAATTCGCCTTCGTTGACGACTGCTTCGTGGCTGCGAAACTTCATCCGCAGTGTGCCTTTCACAACCAGAAACAATTCGTCTTCGTTATCATGATGATGCCAGATGAATTCGCCTTTCAGTTTGACTGCTTTAACGTGGCAGTCGTTCACCTCGCCGATGATGCGCGGGTTGTAATAGTCGGAAAAGCGGCTGAATTTTTCGTTGAGATTGATTATTTTCATGGCAGCACCTAGAGGGCGTGAACTATCTTGGTTACAGCATCGAGAACGCGCTGCCTCGTCACTAGTCTTGACGTTTCGCAATAAACGCGCAGCAGAGTCTCGGTTCCTGAAGCGCGGACCATTACCCACCCGGCAGCGCCTAAATAAAGCTTAATGCCATCCATGTCCTCGCGGCGCACCACCGGCAAATCGAGGATACGGGTCAGCTTGGCATCCGCAAAATGAGCGATGGCCTTTTCCTTTTGGCCGGGCTTCAGATCGAGATCCACACGGCCATAGTGATACTCGCCAAACTCCGCGGTAAGCGCCGCTAGCAATTCGCCCAGCGACTTTCCATGCCAGGCCATCAATTCCGCAAGCAGCAGCGCGGAAACTGTGGCGTCCCGTTCGGGGATGTACAGGCTGGTGCCGATCCCGCCGCTTTCTTCTCCACCGATCAGAATGTTCTGTTCGAGCATCAGTTCGCAAATGTATTTGAACCCAATGGGCGTCTCATGGAGCTTTCGCCCGAATTTTGTGGCGAGCTTGTCGATCAGCTTGGTAACGGAGAAAGTTTTTGCGATGTCTCCCGGCAAGTTGCGAGTCCCCGCGAGATGCCAGACGAGCAACGCAAAAATCTGGTGGGGGTTTATGAACGTGCCGTCGCGGTCGATGGCGCCGATGCGGTCGCCATCGCCGTCGGCGCACAAGCCGGCGTCGAATTTTCCGGCGATCACGGCCTGCCGCAAAGCTTCGATATGCGGTTCGATTGGCTCCGGGTGCACGCCGCCGAAACGCGGATCACGCGCGCCGCGGATTTCGTCGCAGGCAATACCATTTCGCCGGAACAGTTCGACGAGCAAACCTGTGGCCGAGCCATGCATCACGTCGGACACGAAGCGAAACTTCGCGCTCTTCAGCCGCTTCCAGTCGACCAGTTTTTCGAGTGTGTCGAGATAAGGCGCACGCGGCTCCAGGGGCTGAATCAGATTCCTCCGCGGCGGCAGAGGTGGCGCGCTTTCGCGCTGCACCACGTCCAGATCCTCTTCGATTTGCGCCACGATCGAAGGCAGAGCCGAGCTTCCGTAGCTCGCTTTGTACTTGATGCCATTCCATGGATAGGGATTGTGGCTCGCGGTGATCATCAACCCGCCGGCTGCTCCGCGTTGCCGCACAAGCAGGGAGACTGCTGGCGTAGGGCAAGGCTTATCCGTCAGGAAAACAGGAGTTCCGCTGGCGGAGATTACTTCAGCAACGGCGGAAGCAACGCCGTCCGAGGCGAAGCGATGGTCGTAGCCGATGATGACTCCGTTCGGCGCGTCCTCGCAGCGCACGACGTAGCGGGCCATAGCCCGGGCGACAATTCGCGCGTTCGCGAACGTGAAGTCTTCCGCAATGACGCCGCGCCAGCCATCCGTACCGAACTTGATCGAAGACATTTCAAGTGAGTATACGCGATGCGAACTCTTCGCCAACAGCCGGATTGGCCTGCTAGAGGAGGTCTTTGCGGCGCTGTTCTTCCAGCCATTTCACCATTTTGCCCACATCTTGCGCGCGGTCGCGCGGGCAGATCAGCAGCGCATCGGGCGTCTCGACAACCACGAGATCGCGTACCCCAATCGCCGCCACGAATTTAGACGGGCTCCACAGAAAATTGCCTTCCGCGTCAAGCGTGTGGCCTTGTCCGGCAAGGACGTTTTCGCCCGCTTTCTTTGTCAGCAATTGGTAGACGGCCGCCCAGGAACCGATGTCGCTCCAGCCCACTTCAGCAGGAATCACAAAAACGCGCGGCGGTCCCTGGGTGTGTGTGGCGGGTTCAAGGACAGCATAGTCCACGGAAATATTTTCAAGTTTCGGATAGGTAGCGCGCAGTTTGCGCTCATAATTCCTCGTTCCGATTAACTTAGCGAGCTTTTCGAGCGCGTCATGCGTCTTTGGCAGAAAACTCTTCAGGTTTTCCAGAAATGTGGAAACGCGCCAGAAAAACATCCCGGCATTCCAGTGATAATTTCCGGATGCCACGTATTCTTGCGCGAGACTCAGCGCAGGTTTCTCCGTGAATCGCCGCACGGCAAAAACCGGGAAGCCTTTGCTTACGATCGGTTCACCAGTTCGCTCGATGTAGCCGAAACCAGTCTCTGGCCCCGTCGGAGGTATTCCAAGCACTGCCATTCGCCCAGGCTCACGAACCACGTCGAGCGCGGCGCGCATGATCTCTCGGAACTCTTGCGGCTGCTCGATGTAATGATCGGCGGGGAGCACCGCCATCAACGCGTCGCCGCCTGCCGAATGGCGTATGTGAATGGCCGCGAGCCCAATCGCCACCGCCGTGTTCAGCCCCATCGGCTCGATCAGCACGCGCTTGCGCGCCGCTGCCGGAACTTGTTTACGCACAGCGGCGGCCTGCTCCGCATTTGTAACTGTCCAGGTGTGGCCAGCGAAGATCAGCGGCTTGAGACGCGCGACTGTCTGTTGCAGCATCGTTTCTTTACCCACGATGTTCAAAAGCTGCTTGGGAGTGCGCGTGCGGCTGCGCGGCCAGAATCTTGTGCCGCGTCCGCCCGCAAGGATCACGGCGTGGACTGTGAGTGTTTCCTTCGCCATTATTCAATAGCCTTAATCAAAAATAACTTGTGCGAGTGCCGCCGCAGAAATTCCATCGCGATGCAATTCCGTCTTCAATGCCGGTATATTCGGCAAATAGGTGCGAATCAGAGACGTGGGCGTTTCCGGCAAGACGCCAACGTAGGATTGCGATGCGGGCAGCAGCCAGCATTCCCCGTGGTGATAGCGCGCCCCGCTGTCTGGCCAAGCCAGGCTGCCCGCGCCCTCCAGGATCACGATAAGCTCGAATCGCTCGGGATCGACCATGATTTGGCATTTCGCGGCACACTCCCATCGCTCAGTCGCAAAATAGCGGCAAGCGGCGAGCAGAGACCTTGATGCTCCTTCGGCAGGAAGGAGCAGCGAATTTACTTGCCCTCTCGCAAGTTTCCCGAAGTTCGTCACCTGCAATGCTTTCTCAACGTGCAATTCGCGTGGTTTTCCGCGCGCGTCAAGGCGGCCGAAATCGTAAACACGGTAGGTTAGATCGGAATATTCCTGCACTTCGCAGATCACCATGTCTGGACCGATGGAATGCGGTGTGCCGGGGGCGACAAAATAGGTATCGCCAGGCCGAACGTCTTTCCTTTCGAAGAGGTCTTCGAGCGTGTGTGATACCAGCTTTTCGAGAAACTTTTCTTTGCTCACGCCCGGTTTTAGCCCGAGCTGCAGCTGTGCTCCAGCCTGCGCAGAAACCACGTACCACATCTCCGTTTTTCCGCGGCCTCCGGCGGCCTTTTCATGGACGGATGCATAAGCGTCGTCCGGATGAACTTGTAGAGAAAGCTTTTCGGTTGGGAAAATGAATTTGACGAGAAGAGGGAAGTTCGCTTCGGCAAGGCCTCGGCTGCCGCGCCATTCCGCGGGCATCTCTGTCCATGCTTCGCCCAATGTTTTTCCGGCAAATGGACCGGATGCAATTCGGCAATCCACGCCCGTAAGCCACGCCTCGCCCAGCGGTTCCGTCAAATTGGATTTTTCAGGGAAGAGCGGCGCCAACGAGCGTGCTCCCCAGAGGCGCGGGCTGAAAATAGGTTCGATGCGTGCGGGCGTGGGCCTCACGGCTTACGACGCAGCTTCAGCGCGAGAGAAAAAACGTTCCAGCCGGCGTAGTCCTTCATCGATTCGTTCGATGGAGGTGGCGTAGGAAAGCCGCAAATAGCCTGGCGCGCCAAAAGCTTCGCCCGGCACCAGCGCGACGCGAGCTCTCTCCAGCAGCAATTTCGAAAGCTCGGTGCAAGTTTTAGCGTGCGCATGCTTGCCTTCACCGAGATGTGCCGAAATATTCGGGAAGGCGTAGAACGCGCCGCCCGGCCATTCGCAGGCCACACCGGGAATGGCGCGCAATCCCTCGACGATCCGCTTGCGGCGCTTTTCGTATTCGGCCAGCATCACGGGGACGCTTTCCATCGTGCCCCGCATCGCTTCCAGTGCCGCGTACTGCGCGATTGATGTGGCATTGGAGGTGGACTGGCTTTGCAGCTTGATGAGCGCCTGGATCAGCGCCTCTGGTCCCAGCGTGTAGCCGATGCGCCAGCCGGTCATCGCAAACGTTTTCGAAACCGATCCGATGATGATGACGTTTTCCTTCGAACCCGCCGCACTCGCGACCGAGTACGGTTGGTGCGGGTCGTAGGTGAAGTGCGAGTAGCACTCGTCGCCCATCAGCCAAACGTTGTGCTTCTTGCAGACCGCCAGAATGCGTTCGTACTCATCCGGAGGAACCACGCCACCCGTCGGATTGCTCGGTGAATTCAAAATCAGCAGTTTCGTTTTTGGAGTGACGGCTTTTTCAATGGCGGAAGCTTTCACGCTAAAGCCGTCTTCCGCTTTCGTTGACACGAATACCGGCGTCCCACCGGCATACTTCACGATGTCCGGGAAACTCACCCAGTACGGCGCGGGGATAATGACTTCGTCACCCCGCTGCACCAGGACGCTCATCACGTTAAAGATGGAATGCTTGCCGCCGACGCTTACGACGCATTCTTTCGTTTCGAACGACGAGCCGAGTTCGCGCTTGTGCCACGCGCAAATCGCTTCCCGCAGCGGCACGATCCCGCCCGTCGGCGTGTATTTCGATTTGTTTTCCTCGATCGCTCTGATCGCCGCTTTCTTGACGTGGTCCGGCGTAGGGAAGTCCGGCTCGCCGGGGCCGAAGTCCGCGATGTCCACTCCCTGCGACTTCAGCTTGTCCGCTTCGGAAATCACTGCGGCAGTCGGCGAAACTTGTATGCGATTGATGCGGTCCGTTAGTCGCACTCTTGCTCCTTAGAAAAAGTTCACGGTTCAAAACTGACGGCAAATTCGCTTACGAAACTTTGGCTCGCAAGCGCTGCTCGACCACTTCCGGCACGAGGCCCTTGAGCGACGCCCCAAGCTGCGCAATTTCGCGCACCAGCTTCGAACTCAAATAGCTGTACGACAAGCCCGGCAACATGAACACCGTCTCCAGCCGCGGCTCCAGTTTGCGGTTCATCAGCGCCATCTGCAGTTCGTATTCGTAATCGGAAACGGCGCGGATTCCGCGCAATATGACACCAGCCCCGCGCTTTCGTGCGTACTCCACCAGCAGCCCGTCGAAAACGTCGATCTCCACGCTTGTCCATTGTTTGGTTACTTCGCGGAGCATTTCGATGCGCTCGGCTACGGAAAAAAGGGGCGCTTTCTCCGCGTTTCGCAGCACCGCGACGATGAGCAAATCAAACATCTTCTCCCCGCGCTCGATGAGGTCCAGGTGCCCGTTGGTGACCGGGTCAAACGAGCCTGGGTAGATGGCAATCGAAGTTTTCATTGTGAAATCATTGGCGTAGCCCGTCTTGGCTTATTCTAACTCAGCTGAGGAAAACCGCAGCTTGTAAACTTGGTGAGAGGCCAAAGTGGATTCTTTTCGCGCCGCAAGGAATCCTCTTCGCGGCACGTCGAAGTTATGACAGTATGCGGAAGCTGGTGCTACATAGCAGCGATCAAAGATGGACTACCTTCGCGGGAGGATCTTCCGGACCATGGCTCAGAATGCGCGCTTGCAGGGATTTGGCATACTTGTTCTTTGCGTTTTGCTGTACCCGGCGATGACCACAGCTCAACAGCCTGCATTGAACCTGATGCCGCTTCCCGCGAACGCACAACTGGGGAGCGGGAGCCTGCACGTGGACTCGGCGTTTTCGGTGGCCTTCACCGGGTACACCGAGCCGCGGCTGGAGCGTGCCGGTGAGCGGTTCTTGCGGCAACTCGCACGCCAAACGGGCCTCCCCCTCTCCTTCAAGCCCGCAAAGTCGGGAAAAGCAACGCTCGTCGTGGAGACTGAGCACGCGAGCAAAGAAATCCAGGAGGTCGGCGAGGATGAGTCCTACATCCTTGATGTAAGTACCGCGAGCGCCAGGATTCGCGCGTCCACGCCGCTCGGAGCGATGCACGGACTGCAGACGTTCTTGCAACTTGTGGATGTATCGCCCGATGGATTTGCCGCGCCGGCAATCACCATCCAGGATAAGCCGCGTTTCCCGTGGCGCGGTTTGATGATCGATTCCGCGCGCCATTTCATCCCGCTCGATGTCGTCCGCCGGAACCTCGACGGCATGGAAGCCGTGAAGATGAACGTGTTCCACTGGCACCTCTCGGAAAATCAGGGTTTCCGCGCCGAGAGCAAGAAATTCCCGAAACTTCACGAACTGGGTTCCGACTCTCTTTACTACACCCAGGATGAAATCCGCGATCTGATCTCCTACGCAAAGGATCGCGGCATTCGTGTGGTGCCGGAATTCGACATGCCGGGGCACAGCACCGCGTGGTTCGTGGGGCATCCAGAACTGGCCAGCGGAAAAGGTCCGTACGAAATCGAGCGCGGGTGGGGAATCTTTGATCCGGCAATGGACCCAACCAACGAAAAAGTCTACAAGTTTCTTGATGAACTGATCGGCGAAATGGCCAGGCTCTTTCCCGATCACTATTTTCACATTGGCGGTGACGAAGTGAACGGCAAAGAGTGGGACGCCAATCCCAAGATTCAGGCCTTCATGAAGGCGCATGAACTCAAGAACAATGAAGCTCTCCAGGCATATTTCAGCGGACGCGTCCAAAAGCTGGTGACCAAACATGGAAAAACTGTTGTCGGCTGGGACGAAGTTCTCGTCGAAGGAGTGCCCAAGGACATCGTGATTCAATCCTGGCGTGGGCAAGCGTCGCTCGCGAAAGCTGCCACGCAGGGCTTCCGCGGGATTCTTTCGAACGGGTATTACTTGGATCTGGGATGGCCTGCGGCGCGGCACTATGCCGTGGACCCGATGAGCGGAGATGCGGCAAGTCTCTCGGCGGAGGAAAAGCGAAGGATTCTGGGCGGTGAATCGTGCATGTGGGCGGAGTACGTCAGCCCGGAAAACGTGGACTCGCGCATCTGGCCGCGCAACGCTGCCATTGCGGAGCGCCTCTGGTCGCCGCAGGAAGTCCGCGACCCCGCTTCCATGTATGCGCGGCTGAATTTTATCAGCGCCCGGCTGGAATGGCTGGGACTCGCGCACCGGACCGTTTCGCGGCAGATGCTGCAGCGCCTCGCGGGCCCCGCGTCGCCATCGGAATTTGCCGCTCTGCGCACCCTTACCGATCTCCTTGAACCGGTGAAGGATTACACCCGCGAACATACAGCTCCCGCCCCGCCAACCAGCGGCACGCCGCTGAACCGCATCGTGGATGCCGTCCCGCTGGAGAGCGATGCCGGACGCCATTTCGGCGAATTGATCGATCAGCTCGTCGCGTCCTCCTGCCAGGATCCTGCGATGCAATCGCGGCTCCGCGACCAGCTCAGAGCTTGGCGCGACAATGACGCCATACTCCAACCGCTCGCACAGCGCTCGTTTCTCGTAAAAGAAGTAGCCGCCAGCTCCCAGGATCTCTCAGCTTTGGGTGCAGCAGGGCTCGCCGCTCTGGATGCCATCGGAAAAGGGCAACCGCCGCCGGATTCGTGGAAAGCGCAGCAGCTTGCCACGATCGAACAGGCGAAAAAGCCGAAGGCACAGTTACTGTTGATTCCCGCTCCTGCCGTCCAGAAACTGATCGAAGCGGCCACGGCGGGCGGTGCTTGCTCCAGTACGAAGCCATAGCCGCGGATTGCATCGGCGCATTGGCTGATTACTTCGATTCCGCCGGATAGTTATGGCAGGTGCCGCTGCCGGCATCATGAAAGCTCTTCCCCTCTTCGGGCATAAATTCCCAGGCGTACTTTCCAGGTGACAGCGTGAGCTTCAGCACGCCGTAGGTATCCCACTCGCGCGCTTCACTGTTTGGCGTAGCAAACCCAAGCAGATCATGGCTGCGTCCTCCGGTCCCAGCGACGATTTCGCGAATTCCATTCGCGGGGTCGGCCTTTCCCTCGGGGTCTTGCGGTGCGAATCGCTCGTACGAGTGTTCGTGTCCCGCAAGAACCAGGTCGGCGTGGGCAGCATACAGGTCTTCCCAGAGCCGCTTCAATTCAGGATGCACGGCGTGGCTCTTGAAAACGCCGCTGCTGAACAGTGCATGATGGCCATACGCCAGAATGCAAGCAGCAGGGCGCCTCGCGAGATCCTCCTTCAGCCAAGTTTCTTCTGGCGACCCGGCGGCGCACCCACCCAGGTTTTTCGCATCGCAATTGGTATTCAGCACCACGATGTGCCAGTCGCCTAGGTCATAGCTGTAGTAGCCTTTGCCTGCGGGCCCCGCCTGCGCGCCCCAGTATTGGAAGTAAGCCGAAGCCGCATGATCTACGTACTCATGATTTCCTAAGGCCGGTCTTGTCCGGTCTCTGAAGCGCCCCCACGCCGGGTCATAGCAATTCTTGAAATCTTCCGCGCTGCCTTTTTCGTAGGCCAAGTCGCCCGCCGCAAAAACCGTTCCCGGTATTTGCTCGATCAGCTTGGCCGTCGCTCGGGCGCCCTCCGGATTCTTGCAACTGGCGATATCGCCTGCCCCGACGAGGACAAAAGTCCGCTCCGGAGCGCGTTTTTTCTTTGCTTTGGCCCTTGCTTGGCTGTTTCGTCCGGCTGCCTGGGAGATTTGTGCTTGCGCTCGACGTGGGGTTGGAACGAGGAGGAGCATCAGGACGCTCCCACACGCAACTCGGCCTAGCAGTTTATTTCTCCCCCGGTTGTATCGAAGCATCCATTTCCTCCATCGAAAGGTTAGGCTACCATGTCGCGACGGAAACTTAGCGAATCGCACTTCGCCCTAGAATTTCTAACGTTCGCTGCACGGGAAACCATTCGCTGTAAATCTCTGGCAACTAAGACTATTTTAGTCTTACTATAAGTTGCTAAAAATACAGGGGTTGCAGCAAATCAAGAGATGGCTTTGGATTGACTTTTGGCCCTAACCGGGGATATACTTCATGTGCGACTGAATCAGTCGCATATTCTGGAGAGTTCAGAGTCTCTCAAACGATGTTTAAGCTTTCCAAGAAGTCCGATTACGGGCTGATTGCCGTTAAGCACCTGGCGATGCATCGCCATCAGCACGCATGCAGCGCCAACGAAATCGCTGAAGAATATGGCATCTCGGCGACATTGATGGCTAAGGTGCTGCAGAAACTCGCGCACTGCTCCCTGGTTGCCGCTAAGCACGGCTCCAGCGGTGGGTATCAGTTGGCCAAGGACCCATCGCATATCAGCGCGCTGGATGTCATCTCGGCCATTGACGGTCCGGTGCTGATCACTTCGTGCGTCACAAGCCACGGGAATTGCGACGCCACGGAGCGTTGCTCGGTCAAGGAGCCGCTGCGCCGCGTCAACGAGAGTATTTTGGGCGTGCTGGGCGCGGTTACGATTTCACAGTTGAGCGAAGAACCGCACGAGCCCGCGCTCGTCGCGCTGTCGACCGCTTCGCGGTCGCACATGAGTTCGACTTAGGAGAAAAGGGATCATGCCAGTTAAACTGCCGATTTACATGGACAATCACGCGACCACGCCGGTAGATCCGCGCGTCGTCGAAGCCATGCTGCCGTACTTCACTGAGAAATTCGGCAACGCTGCCAGCCGCAACCACTCGTTCGGCTGGGCCGGCGAAGAGGCCGTGGAGACCTCGCGCCAGCAGATTGCATCGCTCATCAACGCCACTCCCAAAGAGATCATTTTTACGAGCGGCGCCACCGAGTCCGACAATTTGATGATCAAGGGCATCGCGGAAATGTTCCGCGAAAAGGGCAATCACATCATCACCCAGGCCATCGAGCACAAAGCGGTCCTGGACACCTGCAAGAACCTGGAGAAGCACGGCTTTGAAGTCACCTATTTGCCGGTCCAAAGGGACGGGCGCATAAGCCTAGAGGATCTGAAAGCGGCGATCAAGCCAACAACGATTCTCATCACCATCATGTACGCCAACAACGAAATTGGCGTCATCAACCCGATCCCAGAAATCGGCAAGCTCGCCAAAGAGCATGGTATCTTCTTCGCCGTGGACGGTGTGCAGGCCGTTGGCAAAATTCCTGTCGACGTCCAGAAGGAGAACATCGACCTGCTGGCCATCAGTGGCCACAAAATTTACGGGCCCAAGGGCGTTGGCGCTTTGTACGTTCGCCGCCGCAATCCCCGCGTGCAGCTTTCCGCCATCATTGATGGCGGCGGCCACGAGCGTGGTATGCGCTCCGGCACCCTGAACGTGCCCGGTATCGTCGGCCTCGGCAAAGCCTGTGAAATCGCGCAAAAAGAGATGCCGGAAGAATCAGTTCGCATGCTCGCCTTGCGGACGCGTCTACAAAAGGGCCTGGAAGCGAAGTTGGACGAGGTTTTCATCAACGGCTCGATGGAACACCGCTTGCCCAACAACCTGAACATGAGCTTTGCCTACGTCGAAGGCGAATCGCTCCTCATGGGCATTAACGACATCGCCGTTTCCAGCGGTTCGGCCTGTACTTCGGCAACCCTGGAGCCCAGCTATGTACTCAAAGCATTAGGCGTTGGCGAAGACCTCGCCCACACCTCGATCCGATTCGGCCTCGGCCGTTTCAACACGCAGGAGGAAGTCGACTACGTCATCGACAAGATGGTGCAGGTCGTCACCAAATTGCGCGAGCTTTCCCCGCTCTACGAAATGGCCAAAGAGGGAATCGATATCTCTAAAATGAAATGGCAGACAGCCTAAGCAAAGGACTGGGACAGACAACATGGCAAATGAAGGTACAATTCGCATTCATCGCTCCATCGGTGGCACTGGCGCGGCTTTCCGCGTCACGTTTGTGCCCTACGGCGGAGAAGGAGAAGAGGCCGCCGTCGCCGGCGAGCGCTCTTTCCATGAGCTTCAGCAAGTGCGCGCCTTTCTGAAGATGCTCGGGCTCGGCGCGGAGTTTATCAAGGACGCTCTTCGTCAGCTGACGGCGGGACGCTCGGCTTCCGTGCCGAACGTTTCGCTCACGGACAAGGCTGTCAAGAGCGCGGGTTTCGGGAATCTCGTGAATCTCGCAAGGAGCAACGGCTAATGGCATACAGCGATAAAGTGGTTGATCACTACAACAATCCCCG
>WNFP01002103.1_pt1 | contig 26152 bp, 21 predicted proteins | sample 5400201 | NCBI WGS metagenome assembly WNFP01 (sample SAMN13153355, study PRJNA577476) | soil metagenome | isolation source: 115 cm saprolite under Madrone tree | place: USA:California | collected 2016-06-14 | reverse complement strand
ACGACGATGCGTTCGAACTCGGCTTCTTCGTCAAAGAAATCCGTGACGTAAAGAAACGCGTCCCGCTCCAGTCCGATGTCCACGAAGGCGGATTGCATGCCGGGCAGGACGCGCATCACGCGCCCCTTATAGATGTTGCCGACGATGCCCTGGTTCTGTTCACCGCGTTCGATGTAGAACTCCGTAACGCGATCGTTTTCGACGATCGCAATCTTCTTTTCTTTTCCGTTGACACTAACAATTAACTCTCTTGACATTGATGTTCTTTCTGTCGATGCGCGCACGATTGGGCAGTAGCCCGACCGTCAGGGAGAACTCCCTTGTGGTTCCGCGCAGACGGTTGATGAGCCAGAGCGCACGCATTAAAGCATGCATTTCGCGGGCATCCTGGCCCGCGCTTTCTATGCTCGTTGGTAGTTGGAGGTTACCGGCAGGATGGGCCGGTGGTTTGGTCGGGGCTCGGTCGATTAGATCGAGATCCCTCGCGTGATTTTTCAGTACCACCTGCGCTGGCCGGTGGATACGCGTTTGATTCAAACGGGAACTCCGTAAAAACCGCTCGGTAGCGCTTAATCAAGCAGGACCGCCAGGGAGCCTAGCGTAGCCAAAGTAAGGACGCGCTCTGAAACCTGGTTCGCGATTTGTCAATTGCCGCCTCAGTTGACGGCTTCAAAAAAACCTTGCTCGACTTCAACTGCATTGGAAACTAAGTTTGCGATGCATTGCGACCGGGCCGAATGCCGGGGCGAGGCGAGCGGAAGGAGTATAACAGAGGAAGGAAGAAAAGCAGAAGCCGATGAGTCGTGGCAGGACTTACTTCCTATAACTTTCTTCAATTTCCTCTACGCATTCCAGCTTGCAGGTAAAACCATCTTTCTCCCAATGCCTATCGGGACCCACTGGCGCGGAAGACCCGTGAGCGCCAGCGGCGCGAAGGCAGGTAGCCAGGTGAGAGCGACCGCAGGTCGCGCCGCGCCTGGGATGAAGATGCAAGAATTTTGCGCGCCCTGAAGGCGCGCGAGAATGATTAGGATCACCGAACCCTAATACAAGGAGAGAGCGTGCCTTCCACACACCTGAGTCTCCACTATCATGTTGTCTTTAGCACCAGGAACCGCCTGCCGATGATCACGACGGACTGGCAGGGCGATCTCCACTCATATCTCGGCGGCATCTTGAAAACAATGAAGGGCGTACCTCTGGCAATCGGCGGGACCGAGGATCACGTGCGCATATGCTGATTGGATTACGTGCCACCCATCGCGTGGATTATGTCATGCGAGACGTCAAATCAGGTTCCTCTTCGTGGGTTCACGATCAAGTTGGCAGGAAAAAGTTTGATTGGCAGGCTGGTTACTTTGGCGCTACTGTGAGTCCATCACAGATTGAACGAGTTAAGAGATACGTGCTCAATCAGGAAGATCATCATAAAAACCAGAGTTTTCAAGATGAATATCTCGACCTCCTCAAACTGAGTGGCGTGGAATACGACGAGCGATATGTTTGGTGACTTCTTCGCGCACCTCCGGTGCTCGTGGTACTTGGGAACGAACCTGATCCAGGCGCGGCGCGCTAAGCGCTTGCGCCTGGCTACCTTCTTCCGCGCCGCTGGCGCTCCGGCTCTGTGATGCCACTTTCTTAGTCACCTCTTCGACGAACTATACTGAACTCTGTGGATTACCCACGCGTGACTCTTCTGATCAACTCCCCAAATCTTTCATCCTCGCGCAGAGCCGCCAGATTGGGATCGTGCTCAAACAAGGGCTTGTTCTCGTTTCCCAACTTGACCGAACGCTGCAACCACTCGAACGCCTCTTCAAGCTCGCCTTCCAGCGCATGAACCGAGGCGACCGCGTAGGCGATGTCCGGATCGACGGCCGCGTTTCGCCGAACGTCTTCGTTTAGTTCAGCACGGGCGCCCTCGTGATCGCCCAGCACGCTCAGGCACATTGCCAAAAACGGCCGCACGCCGTGAAGATTCGGATTCTGCGCCAGCACTTCCCGCAAAAGATCGCACGCCGCAGCGACCTGGCCGCCGTAGTACATCGTGAGCGCGCGAAACATCCTGAGCAGCGGATTATTCGGCTCGACCGAAGCCGCCCGATCCAGCTCTCGCATAGCGTCTTCGATCTTTCCCTTGTAAAGAAAAATCAGGGCGCGGTTGTAGCTGACCACGACGAACGATGCCGGATCCAGATGGACGAGACGATCATAACTGCGCAGCGCGCGATCGTATTCGCCGTCGAGCCGATGCAGAGTGGCTTTGACAAAATAAACAACCGGCTCGTTACTCGCCTCACGCCGCATGCGGGCCACCTCTTCACGCGCCTTCTGTTTCTGCCCGCGCCAGAGATAAACGAACACCATCAACATCCGTGCTTCGACGATGTTGCGGTCGATCGCCAGGGCTTTATTGAAAGCCGCTTCTGCGCGCTCAAAATCTTCGGCGCCGCCCAGGCCCTTGAAAACGCGATTCACGTGGCACGCCCCCAGCCCGTCATAGGCCAGGGCGAATTCGTGATCGAGCTCAATGGCACGACTAAAATGTTCGATCGCCGCATTGCAATCATCCGCGGCCACGCTGCGAAAGATGAAGCGCGCAAAGCGATCGCGGCCGCGCAGGTATTCTTCATAGGCCTCGGCGTTGACGGTGGCGGGCTGAGCCAGGCCGGCCTGCTCGTCCGGGCTCAACTCGAGCCGCAAGCCGTCAACGATGCTCTTGGTAATTTCGTCTTGCACGGCGATGATGTCGTTGGCTGAGGCGTCGACCCGATCGCTCCAGATAATCTCGCCGCTTTTTATATCCAGCAATTGGGCGTTGACCCGGAAGCGCTCACCGGCCGCGATGAAGCCTGCCGACAGCACCGCATCAACGTTCAACTCTCTGCCCACGTCGGCCGGATCGGCAGACTGGCCCTGGTACTTTGACATCACCGAAGACGGACGCACCACCAGCGAGCGGATGCGCGCCAGTTCAGTAATCACCGCGTCCGCCAGAGAAAATTCGTAAAAACTCGACTCTGGATTATTGCTGAGGTTTTTGAAAGGCAGCACCGCGACGCTTTTTTTCTCGCGGTCCGTGATCGTGGTCATCGATCCTTCCTGCGGATCGGTTAGCGGTCTTGACGAAAGGTGTGGCGCGCTGGTCTGGGTGTCGCCCCCGCCGCCTAACTTGCGCAGCCAGCGCATCGCTCGTCCAACCGGACTTGATCCACTCAGGTGGCGCGGCGCGGCGGCTTCTTCAAACTTGGCGCCGCTCGCGATCTCGTGCAGAACTTTGCGCAGCTCGTCACGCAACTCGTCGATTTTCTGATAGCGACCGCGCGGCTCCTTCTGCATGGCCTTGTCCAGGATCTGTTGCAGGCGCGCCGGCGTGGGCCCGGGCCGGGCCGCAGCGAGCGGTTTCGGCTGATCGTAAATCACTGCGTGACGCACATCGATGGTTGACTTGCCGCGAAACGGCCAGGTGCCCGTCAACATTTCATATAACAGCACGCCGGTCGAAAATATATCGGCGCGCGCATCGACCTTGTCGCCACGCGCCTGTTCGGGCGCGGCATAGGTGGCCGTGCCATACGGAACTCCTATTTCAGTCAGCTCAGTTTGATGAATCCCGCTGTTTGCCGCTTCGCTTTCATCGAGCAGTTTGGCCAGACCAAAATCCAGAATCTTCACCTGGCCTGCATCGGTAACCATGATGTTTCCGGACTTGATGTCGCGATGGATGATGCCACGCGCGTGCGCGGCCGCGAGCGCGTCAGCCACCTGAACAGCGATGCGCAAAGCGCTCTCGAGTTCCAGTGGCCGGCCGTTAACCAGTTGGCGCACATTGCGGCCTTCGACGTACTGCATCGTGATGAAGTGCAGGCCCCCGGCCTCGTCCATGTCAAAGATGGTGCAGATGTTGGGATGATCGAGCGATGAAGCGAGCCGCGCTTCGCGTTCAAAGCGTTTCAGGTTGGCTTCTTTAACAGTGAGTTCGGGCGGCAGGACTTTGACGACTACGGTACGGCCCAGCTTTTGATCGATCGCTTTGTAAACCGTGCCCTGACCGCCGGCGCCGATCTTTTGAGTGATTTTATAGTTGCCGAGGAGCTGGCCGATCATGAGTGCGCGTATTTAACTCCTAACAAGGTGGCTACTGCAACATCAATTGACGTTGGGCCGCAGTAGGTGGGCGGAAAGTAGTAGGCGACTGCTCTGAGATACGCCGCGATAACGTCGAGCCCTGCACGAACTCTTACCGGCCGAGGGCATTCCACGTCGAACACCGCCGTCGGTAAACGCGGGGCTTATGGCGATTGCTGGTCTGAGAAAGTTATGTCAGCGACCGGGCGACATGGTCGCGCTCGCTCAGTTCTATTTAGCTGGGCTTTCAATTTCTCGACGACATCTGATTTCCCTGCCGCCGCGGCTTTGGTTGTCATTAGTCGCAGCCAGGCGGAGGCTTCGTCACAGCGGCCGAGTTCGGCGAGCGCCAGGGCCACCACTGTGCCATGGTTAACTAAGCCAGTTGACTTGTAGACAAGTTGCGCGAGTTCGAGCGCCCGAGCGCCATTGCGTAAATCGTACTCCGGTGAAGCAGCCAGGAGATAGGCCAGCATTACCGCCGTTCGCCCTCTTTGCGGATACTGCGCGTGAGCTTTTTCCAGGCGGTCCAAAGCCGGCTGGTACTGCTTTTTCCGCAGTTGAAGTTTCACCGCTTCCAGTAGTGCTTCTTCATTGTTGGGGTCGCCCTCTACCACGCGCGAAAATTCAATCAGCGCGTCTTCGCTGTGTCCGGATTTGCCCAACTCCTGGGCCAGGAGGAATCGCGCATCGAAGTCTTTGGAGTAAATGCTTAAGACCGATCGAAGATGAGCGATTGCCTGCTCATGCTGGTTTTCGTTTGCCAACAAAATAGCCAGATTATAGTGAGCGTTGGTGTTGTTTGGATCGATGCGGAGACTTTCTTCAAACTGCGTTGTTGCTTCGCGCAAATCTCCTGTCTGAGTTAGTGCCGCTCCCAGGTTCAGGTGCGCGCTGAGGCTATCCGGCTTGGCGCGAACAGCCTGGCGAAATTCATTAGCAGCTTCCGCATATCTTTTCGCATCGATGGCCAACTTTCCGCGAATTAGATGGATCCGCTCTCCCGCGATCAAATCGCGCAACCCATCGATGAGAGGATCGGCGACCCGCACGCCGACCGGGCCTTGTTGGGCCAAATGCGCTTTGGCTTTTTCAACGTCTCCCAGACCACGATAGGCCATGGCCAGGGAATAATGGATCCGATTCGCGCCGGGTACTAGCACCAGCGATTTTTCAAGATAGTTAACCGCTTCGGCGTAACTCCTTTGCGACAGAGCGACCTGACCCAGCCCGTAAAGGGCAGCGGCACTGCTCTCATCGATGATCAGGGCGGCCTTGAAATTCTCTTTCGCCTCGTCCAGCCGGTTTAGTTGCAGGTAGATGTTTCCCAAATTTACCGACACGGCAACGTACTCCGGCGACATAGTGCGCGCGATTTGGTAGTTGCGAATGGCTTCGGCGATCTGACCGTCCTGCTGATCAATCTTGCCGAGCAAATAGACCCAGCGAAAATCCTTCGGCGCCAGACGGCTGGCGTTCAGGTAACATTCCTGGGCCGGAGTCATGAGCGAATACGCCTGATAGATTTCTCCTGCCTCGCCGTACGCCTCGCTGAGCGTTGCATCCGCTGTTACGGGATCTCTTGCAGTGGCGGCGGCAGTCAGAGCTTTTTGGGCCGATAGCAATTGCTCGCGAACAACTGCTTCCAAAGTAGTAAGGTCCGGCCAATGCAAAGACACGAGATTCGACCTGGGTGGTGGTAGAGTGTCGTTATTCCCGGTAGTTGGTTGTGGTTGAGCCTCGCCAATCGACGCACAGATAATCAAGAGCGCCATCCAAAATCCCAGATGACGCAAGACTCGGGAACTGCTCTTCTGAAGCACGCGATTCATTTCTGTGTGGGCAGTGCGCCCTGTCTCAACGTCGTGTATCGATCGACGGGTGGGTCTCTCCATTCCGAGATGCCACCATTCGGCCAGTGAACGCGCACGGTCTCGACGTGGGTCGAATTGCCCAGCCCGGCCAGTACCCGCGGATCGTTCGACGAAAGATAGCTACCGTCAGTTCTGGCCCGCCGCCATAGAGTCGTGTTTTTTGAGATGACAATCTCGACCTGCGCTCCCAACATGTCTCGGCCAATGTCCTTGCCGATCAATCGTAGTCCCAACCAATGGTTTCTGTTTCCGACTTGATTCAGAAGCAGCCTCGCCGGCCCGTTGTTGTTAGTGATGACGACGTCAGTATCGCCGTCGTTGTCGATATCACCGAAGGCCGCGCCGCGACTGACTTCGAGCAACTGGAACGCGGCACCCGCAGAATCAGAGACGTCGACGAACTTTCCTTTTCCGTCATTGTGAAAGAGTTGATTCGGCTGGCCCAGCGGATAAGGGTCGGCCTTGCGCATCAACTCCGGGAGCAATTGAACTGAACCATTCGCTACCAGCTGATCCAGCCACCCATCGTTGTCATAATCGAAGAACAAGGTACCGAAGCCGGTGAAGCGATGTCCCGGCATTCCCAGACCTGCCTCGCGCGTGCGGTCCTCAAATACAGCTTTGCCGAGATTCGTATAGAGCGTGTTGGTCTCGTCCATCAAATGAGATACAAAGATGTCCTCCGTGCCATTGCCGTCAAAGTCGCCCGCATCGACACCCATGCCGGCCTCTGCCTGTCCGTCTCTGTTGACGGCGGCGCCCGCCAGGAGTGCTTCGTTCTTGAACGTGCCGGTTTTTTGGTTGATCCAGAGTTGGTTGGGATCGCCGTCGTTGGCGACGTAGATGTCCAGCCAGCCGTCACTGTCAAAATCCGCGGTCACCACACCCAACCCGTGTCCAAATTCTTTGTCCAAGCCTGCGCTTGCTGTGACATCTTCAAAAGTGCCGTCGCCCTTATTATGAAAAAGCCGATTGCCGGGAGCACGAAAGACACGTGGCGTGCAATAGTCCTTCGCGGTAGTCACGGCGTAACACGTGGGACTGTTGGCAACAGAAAAATCGGCGTAGTTCACTACCATCAAATCAAGCCAACCATCGCGATCGTAATCGAAGAAGGCCGCGCTCGTGCTCCAGCGCGTATCGTCGGTTCCGCTCTTCTTAGTTACGTCGACAAACGTGCCGTCGCCCTTATTAAGATACATCCGATTAGAACCGAGATTTGTAATGTACAGATCGGGCCAGCCATCGTTGTTTATGTCGCCGACGGCCACACCCATTCCATACCCGTCGGCAACGATGCCACTCTTCTCTGTTACATCGGTAAACCGAAGCGTGCGGCTGCCGTCTTTTGTAACGACGAGATCATTGCGAAAGAGTCTCCCGCGTGGCTCGCCCGGCCCGCGCCACGGGAAGAGCGTGCCCGCGGGCTGGTTCCCGGGTTCAAGCGTAGTGCCTTGAACGACGAAGACATCCAAATCGCCATCATTGTCGAAATCAAAAAGGGCCACACCCGCACCCATAACCTCTGGCAAAAAAAACTTTCCCGTCATGCCATTGTAGTGTCGAAACTTCAGGCCCGCCGTGTCCGGAAGCTCGCGGAAGATTGGTGGGGACTCGCGGTTTTCCCTTTGATTTCCTGTTAAGTGACTGTCCACCGGCTTGGGGACAAGGCACAGTGCGGCAATGGCGATCCAAATAAGCAGCTTTAGGACGGTTATATAATTCATACTGCTACTTTGTGGGGCGAGTATCCCAAGAGTGCAGTGACCAATGAAATTCCTTGACTCTGCCCGTGCTTCTTTGCTAAAAGGGCTTGCTAGCAGCAATAAACCTACCATAGTTATTAGATTGTGGCCGATAGGTTCCCAACGTCCAGGCCTACCTTCCACTTCTTTTCTGGCGCTATGGTTCTTACCGAAAACAGGAGGCATCTAAAATGAAAAACCAAAAGTTATTTGTGTTTGTGATTTTCGTCGGCATCGCGTTGGCGTGTCTACAGACAGCCGCGCTGGGCCAGGGGGCCAGCCAATCGGCGGACCCAAAAGTAGCCAACGTCAGGGCCGAGGGAATGGGAGTCAGATTTGACTCCACAATTTCCTACTCTAGTGCCACCCTGACAATTTCGGCTCCGGACGGAAGTGTGTATAGACGGGAATTCAAAGGGGGCTCCGCCGTCTCGTTCGCGCTAAATGACAAGACCGGGGCCACGCTCGGCAACGGTCAATATACCTATGAAGTCAGGTTCACTACGGTGCAACAGGATAACCGCCTGATGTCCGCCCCGCGTGGTGCCGGCTTGGTTGAGGATGAGAACGGCCGCATCAATGGTAGAGCATCGTCCGTGCAATCGATTGTCCAGTCCGGATCATTCGCACTGCAGAATGGCGCCCTTTATGTTGGCAACGACATAGAACCCACTTCCCGCCGAACTTCGGCAACGAAGAGCCTGGAAACCGGTCCGCAGCAGCCGCGCTCACCGGGCGTTCTTTCCGGGAATACAGCGACGAGACTTCGCAACCATCGGTTTTCCCTGTTATCCATGCCGGATCAGGTGATTCCCGACGATTTGATCGTGCAGGGCAGTGCCTGCGTCGGACTTGACTGTGTCAACAACGAAAGTTTTGGGTTTGATACAATCCGGCTGAAAGAGAACAACACCCGGATCAAGTTTGATGATACTTCGACCTCGGCAGGCTTCCCCAACCATGACTGGCAACTAACCGCGAATGATTCAGCGAGCGGCGGCGCTAATAAGTTTTCGATCGAAGACATTACCGCAGCGACCGTCCCGTTTACCATTACCGGCAGCGCACCCAGCAATGCGATCTTTGTTGACAGCACGGGCCGCGTGGGACTTCGCACCAGTACGCCAGTGTTGGACTTGCATACCTCTACCAGTAACACGCCAGCCCATCGGTATGAACAGACCAACGCGGGCGGGTTTACCGCGCAGACATGGGACGTGGCCGGCAACGAGGCCAATTTCTTTGTCCGCGACGTGACCGGCGGCTCACGCTTGCCTTTCCGCATTCGGCCCGGCGCACCGACCAGCTCGATCGACATCTCAGCCAGTGGCAATGTGGGCATCGGAACTGCAAGCCCCAGCGGAACCAGGGTGCATGTGGTCTATAACGTCGGCAACGATGCTTCGATTCTCGCCGAAGCCGGATCCAGTATGTCACCGGCTTTGGAACTTAAGGATGCGAACGCCACGCCCAACCGTTGGCGCATTGGCAGCGGCTTGAATAGTACTACCGATGGACTGTTTTTTATTCTCGACAAGCGGCAGGCCGCAACGCGAGTGGTAATTGATACGACTGGTCAAGTCGGCATCGGGACCTCAGCGCCAGATTTGAAGCTGTCGGTCAGCGGAGACGCCGACAAATCTGTCGGTGGCGGATCCTGGCAGTTCTTTTCGGATGAGCGTCTGAAGAACATCAAGGGCGGCTTTAACAGCGGACTGAAAGCCGTCATGCAGTTACAGCCAATTCGTTTCGTGTACAAGCGTGACAATCCGCTTGGCCTTCAATCAGAACTAGAACAAGTCGGTTTTGGGGCCCAGGCTCTACAAAAGGTCATCCCGGAAGCGGTCAGCAAGAACACGAACGGGTATTTGATGGTCAACAACGATCCGATCATCTGGACCATGCTCAATGCGATCAAAGAACAGCAGAAAGAGATCGCCGAACTGAAGGGACAAGTCCAGAAATTGCGGGCGGCGGCGCATCGTCGCAGGAGATAGGAACCCAAATCTCCAGATGAACTGTCCGCGGTTTTTACAAACTTAAATTAGCGGCGGTTTGGAAGGCCAGAGTGTTAGCCACGAAAAGGCGCAAGGAACCTGAACCGATTTAGGTTTGGTCTTGCGCCTTTCGTGTTTCATCGCGGGCGGTTTGGTCGAGGATTACTGTCCCGCATCGGCGGCCAAGTCCCGATAGCCAGCCGATACCGAACTAATTAGTTAACGAATCTTCGCAGTTGCACGCTGAGCGCGAAACCGATAGCGATGAACGTGGCTAACACCGAAGAAAGACCCGCGCTCATCAAAGGTAGCGGCACACCGATCACCGGCAAAAGACCAAGGGCCATGCCCACATTAATGAAAATCTGAAAGATCAGTCCGCCCACAATTGCCATGATCACCAGCATGCCGGTGCGGTCGCGCGATCGGCGGGCGTCGGTAATCAAGCGCGTCAGCAGCAACGCGTAAGATGCCAGCAACAGCAGGCAGCCGACAAAACCAGTCGTTTCCGCCGCGACGGCGAAGATAAAATCTGTGTGCGGCTCAGGCAAAAACTTCAGACTGCTTTGCGAGTATTCGGAACCACGCGCTCCCACCAGGCCACCTTCGCCCACGGTAACCATCGATTGCCAGGTGTGATAACCGAAGCCGCGCTTGTCGGCGTTCTCAGGATCGAGGATGACGTTGATTCGTTCAAGCTTATAGCCGTGAAGCAAGCCGGTCTTTACTCCCACCGTGTAGGCCAGCGGCGCCCCGGCTATGCAAGCCAGGAGCAATGCCCCGACGACCCACATTCGCATCGACGATAGGAACAACACGATCGCGAGCAAAGGCAAATAGGTAATCGCTTGGCCCACATCAGGCTCCAGTAGAATCAAGGCCATGGGCAAGCCAAGAATCAAGCAGCCCATGAACAGTTCTTTCCAGGTCAACAAGCCGCTGCGATGCTTTCCAAAATACCGGGCCAGCATCAGGACCACGGGGATCTTTACAAACTCAGACGGCTGAAACTGTCCCAGCGGACCGGGCAGCCTTATCCAACAACGCTGGCCATTAATCTTCATTCCGATACCCGGTATCAGCACAATGACCAGCAACACCAGTCCCAACGCGTAAAGGATTGGCGCAAGTTCAACCAAGCGGCGATAGTCGCTGAAAGCGATCGCCAGCATTGCCACCAATGCGATGCCCAAACCAATTAATTGCTTCTGCCAATAGGGCTCAGTAGGTTGCGCGTTGTGAATCTCCCACGCGCCAAAGCAGACAATGGCAATAGCCAGCACAGCGATCAGCCAGTCGAAATCACGGAGTTTACGTCTTTGTAGAATGGCAACCATAAATCAGTAAGCAGTGGGCAATAGGCCGTAAGCAGTTAGCGAATTCTGATCGCGATGTTATTGGTCGGATTCTCCTTGGCCGGCCGGGTCTTGGCGTAATAAACGTCATAAATCGCGCGCACCGACGGCGCTCCGAAGCGCGAACCCAGGCCCGCGTTTTCAATCATGGCAACGCAGGAGATCTCGGGCTTGAACGCCGGCGCGTAAGAAACGAACCACGAATGATCCTTGTGTTCGGCGCCCTCTTTGCCCAGGCTCACAACCTGGGCCGTGCCGGTCTTGCCGGCAATATCAAATCCAGCCATCTTGATTCCGGTGGCGGTCCCGGCGACGTTCACAACCGACCACATAGCATGAACGACCAGATCGCTTTGATCGACGGGAATCGGAAGCACCTTGGGTTGCGGTCGATCGAAAGTCCGTGCCGGCCGTGCCGGCCGATAATCAGGACGCGTGGGATCGTTACCCACGGCCGCAATCGCGCGCACCTCTTTCAAGAGATGCGGAATGTACATCTTTCCCTTCATTCCGATGGCTGAATGAGCGCGCAACAGAGCGAGCGGGGTCAGCACGTCCTCGCCCTGACCAAACGATGAATAGACCGTGTCAATGTCCTTCCATTCGGGATCGGTGGGATAGTTGCGGGCCTTGAATTCGCGCGAAGGAGTGGTGCTAATAACTTCGTGCGGCAGGTCGATCCCGGTTCGCTTGTTGAGATCGAATTCATCGACCATCGCCTGAATGCCCTCGAGCTTCATCTTCAAACCGAGGCGATAGAAATAACCATCACACGATTTCATGATGGCAAAGTGGACATCCGGCGAGCCGTGATTGCCGCCCATGCAGCGGGTGAACTTGTTGCCGATGGTAATCCCTCCGCCACAAACCAGGTTTGAACTGTCAATGGTAATCGCGCCTTGTTGCAGGCCGGCGGTGGCCATCAAAGGCTTCCATGTCGAGCCGGGAGGGTATTTGCCCTGGATCGCGCGATCGATTAACGGCTTGTCCGGATCGTTCAGCAGCTTTTGGTACTCGACCCGGCCTTCTTTGGTAGTGATGCGCTGCGAGAAGAGATTCGGATCGAACGTCGGAGCCGAAGCCAGCGCAAAGATCTCGCCGTTGTTCGGATCCATCGCAATGATCACACCCCGTCCCTGTGGCGATTTGCGCAGTTGATCTTCAGCGGCCTGCTGCAGATCAAGATCGATAGTCGTCACGATGTCCTGGCCTGATTGCGGCTCGATCCTTTCGACTTCGTTTTGAATATGGCCACGACTATCGACGATTACTTTCCGGAAGCCGTCTCGGCCGCGCAGGTATTCGTCATAGACGGCCTCGAGTCCCTCCTGTCCGATGATGTCCCCGGGGCGGTAACCTTTCTCGCGGAACTCCGGTTTGTTCAATTGTTCCGGGCTTATCTCGCCGACATAGCCCAGCACATGAGCGAGCATGCCGTTGGTTGGATAACGCCGTTGTGGGATTTGCTCGACGCGCAGGGCCGGCAGCTCCAATTGATGCGCGTCCACCCAGGCGATATCAGTCTGCGAAGCACCTTCCTTAATCAGTATCGATTCGAACGCGGGCTGTAACTTCACCTGATCAAAACGCTCGCGCAATATCTCACCGTCAAGCATGAGCCCATCTGCCAGAGGCTTAATCAGCGAATAACGATCGATGCCTTTGGTATTCTCGCGCGAGAGAATGATGCTGTAAATAGGTCTGGAGTCGACCAGCACATTCCCATTGCGATCGAAGAGCATGCCGCGGGGCGCCGGGATTGGGAGCAGGCGAATACGCTGGTTCTCGGCGATTTCAGCATAGCGGGCGCCGTTTATGATTTGCAGTAAATAAAGCCGGACACCGAGGAGGCCCAGCAGGACCAGGATCAGCGCCTGAATCAGGCGGAGCCGCACACGCAGGTTTTGTGAATCGTCAACGAATTTCATCTGCTTCTTCTTCGCAAGCTGCCCATGCCGCCGCGCGCCACGCGGCGCCGAACCGTGAATTGACGACGCTGCCGAGCTTTACCACTAAAGAAAGAGTCATAAGCATAGAGTAAGAGCGTCCCGGCAATCGTAGTTGCGACCAGCTTGTATGACAAGGATTGAATAAAGGGCATTGGTGGCGTTTGGCCTAACAGTCGATGCATTCCCACGTACACCAGATTATCAAGCAGACTGGCACCGGCCAGGACCGGAATGCGCAGGATGGGCGTGTCCAGCATTACTCGCGAGGCGACGAAATAGACCGCGTAGGCAGTCAGCGTTTTTGAGAATCCACCAGCGCCCAGCAAAGCCGGACGGCCGCTGATAAAGTCAGTCGCCAGGCCCGCCACGGCAGCTACTATCAGCGCCTGCAGAGGTTCGCGTTGGAGCGCGAAATACACCACCAGAATCAAGGTGAGGTCAACGTAACCAAGCGGTTGCCAAACCGACCGCAGTGCCGATTGCACAGCGACCGCCACTAGTAACAATAAAGCGATTGTCAGTTGACGCATGTCTCAAGTGAGCATCTGGCAGTGAGTTGTCAGCAGCAAGTAGTCAGTAAGGAGCGTGGCAGACACCAGTCGAGACGATTAGACTTCAAGGTCTCTTCTAAAAGTTTGGCTTGGTAATCGCCTGGTTGGTCATCGGTTGTCCCTATCTTTCTGCCCACTGCCCACTGCTAACTAAATTATTTCAGTTACTGCTTACTGGTTTTCTTTTCCACGTTGGGGAGAGATTGATCGGATTCGGTGCGCTGGGGCGCGTGGTACATGAGCACCGCTACTTCTTTCAAACGTTCCAGTCCGGCGCCTGGTCGAACATGAATTACTTGTGCCGTGGTTGCCGAGCCCGGTTTTACCTCGATGACTTCTCCGACGGTATAACCCTGCGGATAGATAGCGTCCTGGCCGGTGGTGGTAACGGTGTCTCCCACCTGCACTTTTTCCGTCCCGGAAACATAGCGCATTTCCAGCAAACCACTTTCGCCCATGCCCTTGACGGATCCCAAAGCAGTCGATTGCCCAAGCTGACCGACGATGGCTCCCGCTCCTGATTTCTCGTCGGTGACCAGCATCACCTGCGCACTCCACGGACTGGTCGAGACCACGCGGCCGACGATTCCGCCGGTGGTGACGACGGGCATACTAACTTCGACGCCTGCCCAGCGGCCTTTGTCGATCGTTATGCTGTCAAACCACATCGACGGATCCCTGGCAATCACGCGCGCCACCACCGTCTGATAGGCGCTCTTTTCATTCAGCTTGAATAACTTTTCCAGCCGTTCAGCTTCGGCCGCGCGTTCGCGCGTGTCCCGCAGCTCAGCTTGCATCTGATCGATTTGCTTGTGCAGTTCCTGGTTCTCAGTCGAGGCCCGGCGCAGTTCGCCGATATTTCCAAAGAGGCCGCCAATCCAATTTCCAGTGCTCGAGGCGCCCTGCTGGATCGGATACGTGAGCGAGCTGGCGATCGAGCGAATCTTGCGTTGTTTGGTCGAGTCGTCGCGCGCGTCATAGGTCATCAAAGCAAAATTCAGCAACAGCAGCCCGAACAACCACCACGGGGCGCGTTGACGAATCTCTCTTTGAGTGCGAATGGCGGCCATTAATGAGATTCTCGATTTTTGATCGCTGATTTTTGATTTTCAAATTTGCGACTTCCGGAGTACGGATTACGCCAATCAATCGCAAATCTAAAATCTGAAATCCAAAATCGCTTAGGTTCCGCTCGTCAAACTGTTGTCCCACTTCACCCGTTTGAGCAGGTCGAAGTCTGAGAGCATCTTGCCGGTGCCAAGCACAACTGAGGCCAGCGGATCTTCGGCCACCGATACCGGCAGGCCGGTCTCGATCGAGAGCCGCTTGTCGAGGTTCTTCAAGAGCGCGCCGCCACCGGTAAGCACAATGCCGCGCTCAACTATATCGGCCGACAGTTCAGGCGGTGTTCGTTCGAGGGCCACCCGGACCGCGTTGATGATCGTGGATACGGAATCAGCGAGGGCTTCGCGAATTTCCTCGTCGGTGATGGTAATCGTTTTGGGAATTCCTTCGATTAGATTTCGGCCGCGAACTTCGAAAGAGAGTTCTTCATCCAGTGGGAAAGCAGATCCGAGTTCGATTTTGATCGCCTCAGCGGTGCGCTCGCCGATCAGCAGGTTGTATTTTCGTTTGATGTACTGTGTGATCGCTTCGTCCATCTCGTTACCCGCGACGCGGACCGAACGTGAATAGACAATTCCGCTCAGACTGATAACCGCGATGTCAGTAGTTCCGCCTCCGATATCCACAACCATGTTGCCGTGCGGTTCAGTGATCGGTAACCCGGCGCCAATCGCCGCGGCCATTGCTTCCTCTACCAGGTAAACTTCAGACGCCTTTGCCCGATAAGCAGAATCTTCGACCGCACGCCGCTCGACCTCATTTCTTTCGCGTCGCGTCCCACGGCCTCGACGGCATTGGTGACCTTGTTAATTGCGACAATCGAAGGCTCAGAGACGACAATGCCCCGGCCTTTGGCGTAAACCAGAGTATTAGCAGTGCCGAGGTCAATTGCGAGGTCGCTGGAGAAAAGACTGAAAATAGATTTAAAAGCCATCTAGAAAGGGTTTCCTGACTGTGAAATGAATTCGCCTGAAGATCTGAACGTTCAATCTCGGCTTTGGCTAAGGCCCCAAGATTTCGCGAAGTCGGTTGGCAAATCCGCAAACAACTATCGAAGCAGAACCAACTAACAAGATACAACGATCCGTGCGCTAACGCTATCACGAAATTAGTTTCTCGCCGGGAATTCTCTGAAATTGTGTTTGCGTAAACACTGAAGAGCCAGAGCCGTCGTCCTGGTTGAGCTTTTCAGCGTCGGCAATGACGCGAACACAGTTCTTATTGGCCGCCTTGGCCTGATACATCGCCTGGTCGGCACAGGCAATTAGTTGCTGCGGGGAGAGCGCGTGAAAGGGAAACACGGCGACACCAAAACTCGCCGTCAAGGTAATGTTCAACCTTCGTCCTCCGGTAAACCGGTGGGCCTGGATTTTGGCGCGAATGCGTTCAGCAACCTGGACCGCTTCATCGGTTCCGGTCTCGGTCAGGATCAGCACGAATTCATCGCCGCCATACCGCACCACGCAATCGGTATCGCGGACCGACGGCAGGACCACCGCGGCCAGTTCCATTAGCGCGTGCGATCCCGCCAAATGTCCGTGTAAATCATTGATTCGTTTGAAATCATCGAGGTCCAGAAACAGCGCCGCGACGTGCGAACGATAACGACGCGCGCGTTTGATTTCGTTCACCAAAAACTGCCGCAGATAACGCGCATTCCGCAGCCGGGTCAGATCGTCGGTCAGCGACAGACGTTCAGCCTCGGCTATGCGCACCGAATTCGAAAGCGCTGAGGCGATCGGAATTGTCAACGTCGTCAGCAATGCAGCTTCCGAGCGCGAGAACGATCGCGACCCGGATCGAATTCGCATGCCTTCCAGCACGCCCACAACTCTCTCGCCACTGACGAGTGGCAAGGCAATGATGCGTTGGCCATTTTCAGTTTTCCGGATCGCTTCAATTTTGGGAACGGCTTCGCGCACAGCTCTTGATTCAGGTGCGGCGAATGGCTCTGCTGCGCTTTCGAGTAATTCGCGTTGCCAATCTTCATCGAACTGCAAAGTCCCGGCATCGGCGAAATTGCGAGTGGCCAATGATTCCAGTCTAAGTGCGTCGGGAGTACTGTCTTGCGTAACCAGGAATACTGACCAACGATCAGCAGGCACCAATCGAGCAACGCCGGCAAGCGCGGCCAGACCAGCCTCCTTCTGATCCGACGCCAGATGGAGCGAGGTCAGCAGTGCGAATGCGCCACGGAGGTGTTGATTCCGTAAGGACCTCGGCAGCGCAAATGTTCGGCTGTCCGGAATCGGTTTGAAAGGTTCCGGCAGTTTGAGTTCGCCTGTGCCTACCACGTCTTCGACATGTCTCAGCAGCGCGGGCAATTGACGAGGGCTATCGGCGATGGCCCGAAAGCCGAGGCGTCTCAACGCTTGATTATCCAAACTGAGATCGCCCCCGCCCGGACTCCTCAGTTCACGACGGCAAGCCACAATTGAGCTCCCAGGCCATAACTTTTTCGCACGATTCACAATCAAAACGAGGTCTTTTGGATTTGTCAGGACAGAAATCTCGCAGAGGATGGCCGGCGGATGCGGCGAACTTTCGGGATACGCCTTATCAATCGCGCAGAGGTTGTGCGCTAAGAATGAAATGCCGGCTGATCGTAGGGTCTCAATCAGTTCCGTCGCGGGCGCTGCTTCAGCGTCCGTGATTAATATGACCTGCTTTTTCATCCGGCGGCCGGTCCTCCAACATAGGGTGACTATTCGGTCTGAGGATTATCTGCGTTGCCGGGGCTCTGACGTCTTAGTGAGATCGATCCTGCTACTAGCTTGATCCGGTAATTGGGAACCGGTATTGGCTCTTGTTGCCTTGCAAATCGGTTGTTTCGATTGAGACTTCGCGCATTCCGGGCGGAGCACTGATTTGAACCTGGAACAGACCATCACCGGCGGCTGTTGCTTCGCGACCTGAGATGCGTACGCTGGCTCCCGGTGAAGTACTACCGCGCACCAGGTAGAGATTGCCGCCGAGATAAACAGCCGACAAGTTTGAGACGGGCACAGCTGTCAAGTTGGCGCCCTGAGTCGTGACGATAAACTTCAGCGGCTCACTCCAATCACTTGTCTGTCCCGAAGAAGCAGTGGCGCGAATGCGCCAGAAGTATGATCCCGGGCGCAGGTCGCTGGCATTGAACTGCGTTACGACCAATTGATCGCGCTCCATGACTCGTCCGGCGGGAACAAAGAAAGGCGAAGTCGCGAGTTCCACCCGATAGTAGGAGGGCACGCCCGATTGTGGTTTTTGCCAGCGCAAGGCTACCGTGGCCGAACCATTGCCGCCCGCGAGAATCTTTTCCAGGTCATGCGGCTGCAACGGGTGCGGCACGTCCAGGAGATGTTCGGGCTTGGAAATCGTTCCCGACTGGTTGACGGCAACATAGTCGCCGCCTTTTAGGGATAGGCGTTCACCGGCGCGATTGGCGCTTTCGACATTGCCGCTGTCAACCCGAATCTCTTCATTGCCTTCCGAACTGACACCAAAGCTCGCTGCCGTCTGTCCGCTGATTTGATTCTGAGTCTTGGGGGTCTCAACCACATTCTTGTTGTCTTCACTCTGTGGCTGTGTGCGTACCAACATCTGGCCGCTGTCTACTACGACGTGAACATTGGAACGCTTGCCGTCTTCAGCGCTGGCGTTGTCGCGAATAATGATCGTGCTGTTCGGCCTGACAACGACAGTCGAGCCGTCCGCCATGCTGATCCGCGCGCGTCCGTCGGCCTGCGTCTGCACCGTGTCGCCGGGATAAAGTTGAACGTCACTGTTAGCGACTACTAATTGCCGCGTGGCCGCGCGGACCACGCGTACATCGCCCTCGAAAGACATAAAGCGGGCGCCAGCCAGCGGGGCGGAGTGCAAGGCAACATTCTTGAGAGGGTTGCCATACTTCCAAACATAAAGCGCTACGCCGGCGCCGATCAGACACATGACCAGGATCAGCACAACAATACGCACTGCGCGCTTTTGAATGATCCACCAATCGATCTCGAAATGGCTGACTCTGGTTGCCATCAGTTTTGTCTTAGTAAGGTAAAGATGAGTGCCAGGGGAGTGGCCAAACCGGGCCAACACAGATTAACACAGGCGTCGGCGACGTTCAAGCGCCTTATTTTATTGAGTTTTATTGTGAAATCAGAGGAGCTGAAGCGGGTCTAAGTCTGACATAAATTGGATTAGAGATGATCCAGGGCTGCCCTTTGACGGGTGCGGGAAGCGAATCGAGGTAAGCTTCAACCCGATAGGTCCCGGCGTCGCTGACTGGGAACTCGGCGGTTATTCCGGCTCTCTGATCCAACACCCGGCCATCCTTCAAGAGCATAAAACGCGCATTCAGTGGTGCGGCGGCTTTCAAACTCAATCCCTGTATGAACTCAATTTCGTCGCCCAGAATTTTCTGTGGTCCGGCGCCATTGAGTGTGAAGCTGAATCCCTTCGCATTGCCGAAAATATCAAAGGACACGTAGCAGTGACCCAGCGCTATTGCTTCGAGGAGTGACTCGCGACTGAGCGCCTGGTCTTTCTTAATCAACACGTGCGTCCGCACCGTGCGAAAACTTCGTTCATACGGATCAAGCTTGACGCCAAACCACTGTTTGCCTGAAGCGTCGTTCAGACTAAGGCCGACATTTGAATGTGCATCGTTGCCTGAGGTGGCGACCAGTTTTCGATTACTGCGAGTCATCGCGTCATCCCAGCGCTTCAGATTCTCGGTGGGCCGAGCGAAGAAGTTGGCGAACATCAGTTCCGGATAGCGGCCATAGGACCACAGCCCGTCAAAGAACATTACGGCCGGATTGATCCCTCTCGTGTTAGTGAAGAGATTGTAGACTTCGACTCCGTCGACGGAAGTTGTTTGCCAGCTCTGAGACTCAGCTGGATACCCCGCGAGAGAAAGACCGCCGCTGGATCTTTGCTTATCGATAATTTCCTGCGTCGTTTTCGTGCCGGCAGACACGGCCTCTGATGAACCCGGAATTAGCAACAGCCGATCGCCGTTGGAAGTCGCCACCTCGTTGCCATTAATGAACAGAACGCCGGCATGTGCTCCGTTAAGAGTCATCGCTGCGGTATCAAAGTTCTGCTGAGGATGCTCGGTCATGATCACGAAATCGAGTTGGTTGGCTTTGGCCGCGGCAATCAGCTCGGCAAAGTTTCCCGTGCTATGCCCTCCCAGAGAACTATGAACGTGAATGACGCCCTGGTAATCGACAAACTCGCTTTCGCCTGGCGGCCCAACTCGCTGTGCGTCGAGTTGCTGAATCGTATTACGGAGACGCCAGAGGCGGTAATGACGATAGGCAAACGGAATCTGGGTTACGATGATGAGTCCCAGAAGGGCGATAAGGATCTTGCGCTTCATAAATGGAGCGCCGACATCTTTGTCGGCGGTTCGCGAGCATCCTGCTCGCGAACACCAAGGCCCGGCAAGGATGCCGGCGAACCGCAGGCAGGATGCCTGCGCTCCTATCAATCCTCAAAATCGACTTTGGCCATCGTTTCGCAGATGCCTCGGCTGAACTCTACGATCTTAACGTGATCGGGATGGTCTGAATAGGCTTCCAGCACCGAGCGATCGCGAAAGGTAGCGACCAGACCAGTGTCGTAAGACCGTGGGGAACGCAAAACGTCGACACCGACCGAGAAACTTTGAATTCCCGGGACGACGGAACTGAGCGACCGCAACTGCGCCACGTGATCGTCACGAGTGTCTTGCGAAGTGTCGCCGCGATATTTCCACATTACGATATGGGTCAGCATGTTTTGTCTCTCTGAATTGAAATTCTGTCTGTGGCACAGACTTCAGTCTGTGATTAAGCCCCCAAACCATCACAGACTAAGGTCTGTGCCACTTACTCACTTCAAAAATCGATCGAACCATGCCAGGGTGCGCTCCAACGCGTCGACGCGATGTCTGGGCTCACGCAGGCCGTGCCCCTCTCTCGGATAGCGCACCAACACAGTATCCACGCCGCGGCGACGGAGGGCCATATACATCTCTTCCGCTTGCGTGATGTGCACGTCATTGTCCTGTTCCCCATGAATGAACAGCGTCGGCGTCTGTGCTTGTCTGACATAACGTAGTGGCGACCACTGCCAAAGCTGATCGTAATTGTCCCAGGGAAAGCCGCCAAACTCTGCGTGGATCAAGTCCTGGTAAAGCGAAGTCGAATAGAAGCTGACCAGGTTACTGACGCTGGCGGCGGACACCGCGGCTTTGAAGCGCGGCGTCTGCGTGATGATCCAGTTCGTCATAAATCCACCGTAGCTGCCGCCTGTCACACCCATTCGATTCGGATCGATCCAGGGGTAACGGTGGAGTGCTTCATCAACACCGGCCATCAAGTCGCGGTAATCGCCGCCGCCCCATTCGTTGAGCGTGCCGTCGGAAAATTTCTGGCCATAGCCGGTCGATCCACGCGGATTGAGATAGAGCACGGCGTAACCGCGCGCCGCGTATATCTGGAACGTGGGATTGAAAGCATAGCCAAACATCCCATGCGGCCCGCCGTGGATACTGAGGATCATCGGATACTTGCGATCTTCGCGCCAGCCGAGCGGTTTCATCAGCCAGCCCTGAACCGACGAGCCATCGTAGCTGTGGAAGACCATGCTCTCTGCTTCGGCCATCTGAAAAGATCCGGCCGCATCATTGTGCCCGCTTAACCTTAAAATGGTTTCGTTACGACCTGGCAGACCCACCCAGACTTCAGCGGGGTGCAACGGATCGGTAAGCGTGAAAGCAAAAATCGGTGTCGCGGTTGAATTGACGCTGAAATTGCTAACTTGAGATAGGTTGGGAGAGCCCGGTGTCACAAAGTTGCCCCGCTCGTCCTTAATCGCGGGCTCAGGAGTAGAAGGAAAACTCCCGAGACAGTCGGCGCCTGAGCAGGACAGAGCAATGCTGTGAATACGAATCAGACCGCGATTGCCCGCGAGAAAAATAACCGTCTTGCTGTCGCGCGACCAGCGCGGGCTGCGAGCGCGGCGATCCTGTTCGGCAGTCAGCTCTCGCCGATGTGAACCTGCCGCGTCGACGACCCAAACGTGTGTGTCTTCTGCGACGCTGTCGATCGTAGTGATGTCTCGCTGGGTTGCGGTGTAAGCGATCCATTTTCCATCGGGTGACCAGGCCGGTTCGTACTCGCAACCGGCGGTGTCAGTGATCTGTCGCACCTGGGCCTGTAAATTCACAGCAAAGATGTCTGAGTTGTTTTTCGCGTCGGGATCAGTTTCGTGGTTAGACAGAAAGGCTATCTCGTCACCTTTGGGGCTAAAGCTGAGCGCGTGATCATAGTACGGGCCCGAAGTGAGTTGACGCGGTTGAGGCGAGTCAACCTCTGTGAGCCAAATGTGCGTGCGCAAACGATCGGAAAACGAGGTGCGGGACTTGTATTGAATGCGATCGATTACGCGGGGATCGTCGTTTCTGCTCGAGCCTTCAGGGATATCGCTATCGGGTTCCTCGCTGGCCGAGACATAAGCAATCATGCGCGAGTCAGGCGACCAGGCGAAAGACTCGCCCGCATACGTGATGAAGAAATTTGTGTCACGGACGGTCGCGACCAGTCGCGGGATGCGCCGTTCGGGCCCGGACACCCAGATGCCGTGTTGTCCTTCGTGACTTGTAATAAAGGCGATGCTTTTGCCGTCGGGTGACCAGCGTGGATTCGTTCCGCTCCAACCGGGGGGCAGCAAAGGTCTCGCAGGAATTCTGGGAGGTTCCCAGTTGCGACGTGGCTCAGGTTGGCGGCTGGTCGGGGGAACGTTTGCCAGCCTTTCGCTCGCGCGAACCAGCCACAAAATGCTGACAGTTTGATCTCCTTCAATCGTTGAAACCGTGTAGACGACCCATTCGCCGTTGGGTGATATCTGCGCGTCGCTGACGTTGGCGATGCGGAGAATATCCGCGGGCGCCATGGGGCGGCGCGACTGAGCTCGAATCAAAGGCGAGGGCGAGAGGCTTAGGGTGCTGAACAGCAGGGCGCCGACTAACGCTATTCGTAAATGGCTCATGATTCGCTCCGCCGCAGTTGTGAGGTCAGTACCACCCGCGTGAGCGGGTGGATCAATCACACAACACCCAAGGTGATAAGCGCGATGCGGTTGCCCGAGTGTCTGACCCTCCCGCTCACGCAAGCGGTACTGACTTCGCTCTTCCGCTTGAATCCTCCGCTCGCATGACGCCTTCTCACCTTATGCCGGTGTCGATGAAAGCAGTCTCAATTGCTCGTTCAGTAACTCCCACACCTGCCGCACGTGCTTTTCAGTTGTTCGTATATTCCCGATCGAAAGCCGCAAAGTAAGCTTGTCATTCAGCTTGGTGTGGGAAAGGAAAGCTTTGCCGGTCGCGTTTACCCCATGCATGATTGCTTCGTTCAGTACGTCGAGGCGCTTTGCTTCAGCTTCCTCTGTCTTAGCCTGCAAGCGAGGGTGGGCGCGAAAACACACCAGCGCAAACGGCGTCGGCGCCATCATTTCCCACTGCGGAGATGCTTCGATCCAGGACGCAAACAGTTTCGCCAGACGGCAATGATCGCGAATGCGCGCTGCCATTCCTTCGTGTCCGAAGTAGCGAATGATCATCCAAAGTTTCAGAGCGCGAAAGCGGCGACCCAACTGCACGCCATAATCAGATCCACTGCGAACTTTTGCCTGCTCTGGCGTGCGCAGGTATTCCGGCACCAACGAAAAGGCCCGGCCCAGCAGATCCATGTGACGGCAGTAGAGCACTGAAAGATCAAAGGGCGTGAACAACCACTTGTGTGGATTGAGCACCAGCGAATCAGCGCGTTGACAGCCCTCGAGGATGTGCCGCATCTCTGGAACGATCGCCGCCGAACCCGCGTACGCTGCGTCGACGTGCAGCCACATCGTGTGTTGCTCGCAGACTTCAACGATCTCAGGCACCGGATCGATGCTGGAAGTCGAAGTCGTGCCCACAGTCGCGACTACGCAGAACGGAAGAATGCCGTTGCGCTTGTCTTCGTCCACCGCTTCTCCCAGCGCCTTCACGTCCATGCGAAACTCGCTGTCAGAGGGAATCTTTCGTAACGCGCGCTGACCCAGACCAAGCGTGATAACTCCCTTGTCGATCGAAGAGTGCGATTGGTCGGACGCATAGACCCGCAGCAGCGGCAGATCTTTGCGCCCGCTCATGCCTTCTTCGCGAACGCGCATCTCGACGCCTTCGCGCGCGGCCGCGATCGCATGCATGCTCGAAACCGAGGCCGTATCGTAGATGATGCCGCTCATGCCGGTGTCGAGGCCGATCATCTGACGCAGCCAGTCGAGCACCACTTCTTCAAGTTCGGTAGAGGCGGGCGATGTGCGCCAGAGCATCGACTTCACATCGAAGGCCGAGCTCAATAACTCGCCAAAGATTCCCGGCGCCGAAGTGGAGGTGGCGAAGTATGCGAAGAAAGAAGGATGGCTCCAGTGCGTGAGCGCGGGGACGATCAATCGATCGACATCCGCGAGAATTGCCGACATGGGTTCGCCTTGCAGCGGTGGGGCAGAAGGCAATTGGGCTTTAAGATCCCCGGGCTCCACTTGAGCCAGCACCGGGAGGTCTTCGATGTGCTCAAAGTAGTTTGCGATCCAGTCGACGATCTCATGACCGAAGCGGCGAAATTCCGTGGCGGACATGTCGCCGGTGCCAGGGGTTCTCTCTGATGAGTCACTGTCGGGCATTCTGCATCAACCCTTTGCGCCTTACGCTTTTCTTGGCGCCTTTGCGAGAAACTCAAAAGTCCCTCCGAAATTAAAGATTGTTCACCACCCGAGTAATCCCGTCCTTAATCAACTCGACATTGAAGTTGATCAGTAAGCCGAGCCTCTTGTCGGTAAGCCGCAAGTAAGTCAAGAGCTGTTTTCGATGGACAGGAGCAATTGCGTCGATCGACTTGATTTCAACGGTGACCTTGCCCTCAACGATCAGATCGGCGCGAAATCCGACATCCATTTGAACAGACTCGTAAACGACCGGCATTGCTTATTGTCTGCGCAATTGTAAGCCACGCCTTGCAAGTTCGTACGCGAGTGTAGTCTCGTAAACCGATTCCAGCAGTCCAGGTCCCAAACGCTTGTGAATCTTGTAGGCGGCGTCGACGATGATCGTTGCGATCTCATTTTCCGTCATGGGAGTCCTCACCGAAACGGGTCGGTTTCACGCAAAGGCGCCAAGAAAAACGTAAGGCGCAAAGGAAAAGCCTAAAATCCCAGTGGCTGCAGCGGCCGGGGCGACGTGCCTTCGAAGAACCAGCTTGCTCCCACTCGCAGACGATGATGCCAGGTCGGCAGCCGGGCGGTGTACATCGCGAAACGCGCCTGACGGGCGAGCGGACCGCTGATTACCTTGCCCGCAGAGAGCACGGCGGCGTGTTCGGTCCCCAGGCTGACAGCCTCTCCGAGTTCAACGAAACGTTTGGTCTTCAGAGGATTGCCGGCGATGAATGCGCGCACGTTGCGAGCGCACAAACCCGACTCCTGAAGCGCGAGTTGGGCAGTGCCCGCCAGGGTCGGCGCCACGTCCGGATAAAATGCCACATCGCCGAGCGCGAACACATTCGGGTAACCGCGCACTTGCAGCGTGTGCTCGACCAGGATAAGCCCACGCCGATCTTTCTCGACCTTAAGACTCTCGGCCAACGGACTCATCCTAACTCCCGCAACCCAGACCACTCCGGCAGTTTGAATTTCACTTTGCGTCTGGTTGTGTTCGAGGGTGATTGAGTTTCCGCTCACACGCACCACGCGCGTCTGGGTATGAACTTCGATCCTCGATTCATGCAGAGCGCCTTCGACGAAGCGGCGCATCTCTTCGCCCATGCCGGGGACCAGGCGATCAGCCATTTCGATGATTAATACGCGTGGCTCGCCTTTAAGCGCGCGGCGCTTCACCGCATCGCGCAAGAGGTCAGCCATCTTGGTGGAGAGTTCGACGCCACTGGCGCCGCCGCCCACCACGGCGAACGTCAAAGCGCTGCGCGTGTCCTGGGGGGCGGCATCCGGCTGCACGTGATCCAGGGCTTCGGTCATGCGTCGCCGCAGCCGATTGGCATCGTTTAAGGCACGGAATGGAAGGACAAACTCTTCAGCCCCTTCGACACCCGCATAGTTGGTTACGGCGCCCGGAGAGAGTACGAGGACGTCATATGCGAGTGGCTCGGCGCGGCCGGCTATAGTGACAGCCCTCGCCTCGAGGTCAATCTGCGTAACCTTGCCCTGGATGAAGTGTACTTTTTCATCGAGCAGTTCTTTGCACTCGGGCGCGATGTGCCAGGCTTCAACTTCTCCGCTCAGGTATTCGTAGAGCATCGGCTTGAACAGAAAATGATCTTCATCGTTGACCAGCGTGATTTCCCCGGCGCCGGAGAGATCGAGGGCTGTGAACAATCCGCCAAACCCGCCGCCGATAATTAGAACT
>WNFP01001441.1_pt1 | contig 26171 bp, 25 predicted proteins | sample 5400201 | NCBI WGS metagenome assembly WNFP01 (sample SAMN13153355, study PRJNA577476) | soil metagenome | isolation source: 115 cm saprolite under Madrone tree | place: USA:California | collected 2016-06-14 | reverse complement strand
GATGGGCTCGGGTGCAATATTGTGCCCGGAATTCAGAATGATCAGGTTCTTGATGCGGCCGCTGATACGCCAATTCCCGCGAACGTTGACTTCACCTTGATCACCTGTATGAAACCAGCCGTCTTGCAGTACTCGGGCGGTTTCCTCCGGACGGTTCCAGTAGCCAGGAAAAATGTGCGGCCCACGCACTACAATTTCCTCATTTTCTGCGAGCTTCATTTCGATTCCGATGATCACCGGGCCGACGTAGCCTGGCTCAACCGGCACGCGCGGGTCGTCCAGCGTGCAGATGCCGGTAGTTTCTGTGAGCCCATACGCTTGAAGTACGGGAACGCCGAGCATGAGGAAAAACTGCTGCGTCTCCGGAGCGAGGGGCGCGGAGCCACAGATAAGCGCGCGAATGTGCGGGCCGAACCGCTCGCGAATCTTTCCAAAGATGAGCGCACGGCCTAGAGCGAGCCAGAACGCATCGAGAGCACGACCACGGCCCACGTGTTTGCGCTGCCAACTGGTGCGTGCTCTTGCAAACAGGGAACGGATAACCGCGGGCCGCTTGGCAATGGCTTCTTCGACGCCACGCCGCACGCGCTCCAGCAAAGTTGGGACGTTCAGGAAATAGTTCGGCGAAGCCAGACGGATTTCGCCGGCGAGGTTGTTGAGGTCAGTGGAGAGTGTGAGAACGCTTTCGCGCGTGAGACAAGACAACATCAAGATCGTGGAGGCTGCGAAACTGAACGGCAGGTAGTGGAAGACGCGGTCCGGTTCATGCGTTGCACCCATCAGCTGATCGAGGCGTTCGGTGGTGCAAGAAAGCATGTGAGAGAAGTTTCCGACGTTCAGGCAAACTCCCTTTGGCTCACCGGAGGTTCCAGAAGTATAGATGATGGTGACGATATCGCTGTCCTGACGCGCATTGGGTGCATCGGGAAGGCGAGGCTGCGGGGTGGACTCATGCAGGACTTCCTCGAAAAGCACGCAGCGCGGAGCCTGAGGCCAGGCTTGGGCCACGCCACCGCCAAGCGTGGTATCACTCACAAAAATCAAGCGCGGCTGGCAATCCTTCATCATGGCGGCTAATTCGGCGGGCGATTGTCGCGAGTACAAGGGCACGACGATCACGCCCTCGGCCATCAACGCCAGATGGAAAGCGGCCCAGCGAATGGAATTGGGCGCGAGAAGAGCGCAACGATCCCCGGCCTGGACGCCGGCGTTTCGAATGAAAACGCGGACGAGTTGAACCTGATCCAGCAATTCCCTGCCCGTCACGCTGACAAAGCGATCTCCGCGAATTTCTCGAAGAACGACGCGGCCATCCGCACGGTTCAGTTGAGCAAGAATGCTTTCAAGAAAATTGGGCATGAAGAATCAGCGAACGGCCGCGAGCGCTGCTGGCGAAGAATCATAACGCTCGGCGAGATGGATCAAATCTTTGCTCAGCGGCGGCAGATACTCTTCCCAGGAAAAAACGCCGGAGCGCAGCAGAAATTCCGGATAGGTGCGCCGGACAACATCTTCCAGGAACGTGCCCATGCGGGCCATGACTTTGAGATTGCGGACGACCGTTTGGCCGATGCCTTCGCGGACGGAATCGGCTTCCGCGACCAGCGTCTCCATGACCTGGAGAAGCTTGGGTTCAAGATCAGGGTCATCGACGGTAAGAAACAGATGCTGGTGTCCACGCTCGCGCATGAGGTTGCGGATGCGCTCGTCCATTGTGACGCCCGCAGATGCTACCAAGCTGGGCATGCAGGTCACGATGCCGTGGTAGCGCGAAGAAACCATGTAGGAACACGCACGAAGGATCGAGACAAGCTGGAACATATCGTAGTCGTCCGACGTGAAAACAGGCGTGCCGGGAATGCGCGCCGCGATTTCGCGGCAGGCTACCGCGTCAAGCCGTTCCATCGCCACGAGGATGGGAAAAACGCGATGGCGCTGAACGAATGCCTGTGTCGCCCTGGTGAATCCGGAGATATAGTGCTGGAATTTGCGATCAACTTCATCGCCGCCTTCAAAAAAATAAACGGAACGGTACTGGCTATCTTTGTAGGCGCCAGTCGCGGCGCGGGCCAGATACTTTGCAATCGATGCTTTCACCGGCCACACGAAAGGATGAATCGGACAAAGAACAAGGATGGGAGTCTTCTCATCCCAGCCGGCTTCCCGCAGCACCTTGCGCGCGTATTCGGGAGGATGCGGCTCGAAGGTCCATGCCGTATCAGTGCCAAGCTCTGTCGGAATTCCCATCGAGCTCAGAAGCGTCCGCGATTCCACATTCCGCGTTATCACCAATGAATCATGGACGTAGCGAGCACACATGGATTGTATGATCCCGTCCATGTGGCCTGCTTCTCCCCCGTACGCAAGAGACAGCTTATTCTCCGCCGAGGCGAGCCCCAGGGAACCGATCATCATGGTGGTCAACGCGTTTGCAAACTTGCTCTTAAACATCGATCCTTCGCAAGCGATGACACCGTGATTCTGCCGGACCTCACTGTAGAGGAAGGGTGGAAAAGCGTTCGGCAGGTAAACCTGCCGCGTACCTTCAAAGTATCCGCGGGTGCGGTCGAAATCGAAGGACATCACGCTGAAGTCTGTTTGGTCCGCTCCCAGGACATGACGTATTTGCCGCAACATTTCCTGGACGCGCACATCGCTGCCGGTGTTGCGCGTGCCGTTATAGCCCGCGAAGAGCAGCTTCAGCTTTTCTCCCGGAGTCCAGCGCTGGCCGAGGCCGAGCATCCAGCCGAAGCGCCTGATTTCAATAAGCGCACTGACCCAGGCGACGAGAAGGAAGTCCGTCATGCGCGGGCTCTCCCCGCGGCGGCGTTTTTCTCCGTACCGGGAGCGGAAGGCCAGGGCCTGGCCGGAAACTGAAACTTATTTTCGCGACTGTATTTCAGAAGCGGGGCCGCATAGGCCGAGAATTTTGCGGGGGTTTCGCCGAGCTCGGCGACGACACGAGAATTGTCGAAAACCGTGTTCCAGTCGAGATAAGGCCAGAAAACCTTGAGCAGCGAGGCACCGTATCCGGCGGCGCCGCTCCGATTGGCGACCCAATTCACCGTGCTGGAAAAAGGTCCGCCGAGGGACGGCAAATACATCGGCCGAAGCATGCCGCCGTCGTGCGAAATCGCATCCGTCAGCTCCTGATAGGTCTGCGAGCCGGTGCCGGAAGACAAGTGGTAGATGCCGTGCGCGGGCGCTTCTTTTTGATGAATGGTCACAATGGCCTTGCCGACATAGTTCGCCGGGACGATGTCGATTTTATCTTGAGGGCGCAGCGGAAGGACAGGCATCTGCGCCAAGACATGGAATGCCTGAACCATATCAAATTGCGAAGTTTCCGGGCGGCGGCTGTCGCCCATCACGATGGCGGGACGGAAGATTGTCTTGGCTACGTCGGGCAGGAGCTGATTCGCCATGTGCTCGCAGAATTTTTTGGTGCGCGCGTAGGGGTCGTAATCGGAGCGCGACCAGTCGATGGCGGCGTCTTCGGTGATGATCTCGTTTTTTCTTTTTCCGGCAACGGCCACTGTGGATACGTGGGAATACCGGCGCAGGCCGTTGCGATTTTGCGCGCGGCGTGCAAGTTGAATGACTTCAAGCGTGCCGCGAAGGTTTACGTTCAGGCACTGCTTTTCGGATTTGCGGTTTAGCGAGGCAGCGCAGTGAATGAGCGAGTCAGTGGTGTCCACCAGCGCATGGTATTCGTCATCGGAGAGGCCAAAGCGCTCGCTGGTCAAGTCGCCGCGAAAAACGCGCACCCGAGTATTCAAGTATTCGGCGAATTGGGGAAAATCGAAATGAAGCTGCAGCGAAGTCCAGAGCCGCTCCCGGGCTTCCTGTTCAGTCTTGGCGCGAACCAGGAGGTTCAGCATGTCGCGGTACCCGGTGACGAGTCCCGCGACGAGATAACTGCCCAGGTAGCCGGTCGAGCCGGTTACGAAGATCGCCATAATGGGTCTGACGGCGCGGCGGCGGGGGAGACCGTCGCTTCGCGCGGGGGTTCACCGGACCAATCCAGTGGGCGCGGCTCGCGCGATTCGAGCGGTCGGCCCTCCATCAGCGGATAGCACCAGCGGCGCAGCGCGGGGATGTGCACGTTGATCCAGTAATCCCACCAGTCGATGGACTCCGGAGCGAAATCGAAGAGGGGACGTTCTTCCGGCGGCAGAAGAGCGGAGAGGAGACGCGCGTTTTCGCATTCGAAAACGTGCTCGTTGTGAAGAATAAAAGGCTCATAGAGTTCGATGAGCTTTTCGGCACGAATCAGGTCGCGTTCGGCGCGGGCGAGCGGCGGCTTTTTCATATTAAGGGAAATGGCGACGCGATTGATGCGAGAGATAACGGCCTTCTGCATCGGAATCGAGAGGCGCTCATAGCGCTGCTTCGAGACGGGGATAGTCTCGAACTTCACCTTGAGCCAACTGTCGATCGATTGCGTAGTGCGGTAATGCTTGCGGTGGGCAAGGCCGGTGAGCTCGATGCTGCGGCCCATGTTGACGGGATTGATCGCAGAAGTCGCAAGCTGGTACAGACGCGCGTGGCGCCGCGCGATGACAGCGGAAGCGATGAGCGTCATGCCGCGGCAGACCATATCCACGGGAATTACGTCGAGACACTTCCGCTCATTCGAAGGTAGCTGGCGGAAATTCGTGCCGAGAAGATAGGAAAGCGGACCGGAAGTATTGATGCCTTCGTTCCAGCCAGTGAAGGGAGAACGCTCCGAGCTTTCGACGATCGACGGGCGAACAATGGCAATAGGCAAATCGCGGCCGCGGCGAGCGAGGATGGACTCGCCGAGACTCTTCGTGAACGTGTAAGTATTCGGCCAGCCCAGATGTTGCGCGCGGCGAAGGCCGACGCGCACGAGGCGGTTGCGTGCCCAGCGTGCGCGATTGCGTTTCAAAACACCGTCGAGCTCACCAGCGAGAGCGGCAGATTCATTGCCGGTGCGTCCGAGCGCCTGGCGGCGGAGGGCTTTATCGAGTTCGGGACTCTGGGAGCGTTCTTCGATGTGACGGATGGTTTCGCGGAGGGATTCGACTTCGCGCTCGGCTTCAAACTGAGAATCTCCGGCGGGATTGTAATTGTTCTGCAGCTCTTCAGTGACGCGGCCGTCACGCATGCCGACGACGTAGCAGGTGGAAAGATGCATGAGGCCCGCATTGCTGCACTTGCGCAAAAAATCGAGAAGGTAGATCGCTGAATCAACATTGGAAGAGACGGCATCGCGCAAATCGGGATTGAAATCGGTCAAGCCGGCGCTATTCACGACAAGGTCAAGCGATTTTGCGAGCCGCGCCTGCGTGGCCTCGTCGAGTCCGAGGCCGCGGAGGCTCACGTCGCCTTCGACGACCTCCACTTTTTCCTTCAGGAATGCGCCGAGCTTGCGGCCATGGCGATCCTGAAGCGTATCGAAAGTGGGAGATTCCTCGACGATTTTCTCGAAACGGCGCCGCGCGGAGGTGGTGCGGTTGCGGCGAATCAAAAGCGTGATCTTGCCGATATTGGGAATGTTTTCGAGGAGATCGACAAGCCAGACCTTGCCGATGAACCCCGTGACGCCTATCAGCATGAGGTGCCGGTGCGCCAGATTCTCGCGCACCGAGAGACGCTCGACCCGCGGCGTTTCCCCAAAGAGAGCGACCGACTTGCCAGGCGGAACGTGCGGGCGCGCGGTTGTCTGTATCGCGCGTTCGAGCCGTTCGGGCTTCTCCGTCCAGCCAAGCTGAGTCAGTAGCTTTTCGCGGGTAATGCGGCCGTCGGTGTCGCCGCTCGCGATCCACGCCAGAGGCCCGCGGGGGCGCACGATGGGATCCAGCAATCGTCCCGTAGCTTTGCCGTCGCGAAATTCCAGGCGGTTCGAAACAAAAGACTCCACTCCGAAATGGTGCGCCAGCGGACGAAGAATGCTTGCAAGGAGCTGGCCGACGAGGACGACGCGCTCGCCGCTGCGAACGGCCTCGATCAACTTGTCGGCGGCTTCGCGGCGAAGCTGCGGCTTCAAGACATAGTGAAAATACTCTTCGCCGAGGAGGTCCAGGCGGTCGCGGCTGACGCCGCGAAGCAAAGTGTGAAGGAAGCGGGTGGCAAACGTGCGGCTGGTAAAATAAGCAAAAGGCCTGGCCAACGCCATACCAGCCATACCCGCGCGCCTGGCCCAGCGTTCGGCAAAACTCTGCGAGTTCCAGGTGAAAAAGCCAACCGGGCGCATGGCGCCAAGTTCGAGAAGGGAGCCTTCCACGCGCCAATAGGAGACGGAGCCGGTTTTGGCGGCCGGCAAGACACCCTTCGAATTGGAACCGGGTTGCGCCATAGCGGGCCTACGACAAACGGCGGCCAATCCGCCGCGAGAATAGCTCAAGAAAATGACGATGAGTAATGATGTTTCTCACCTTTTGGTCAAGCTACCGTGTAACGGATTCGCCGCCTGCGCTTGTGTCCTGACCACCGTGTGGCCCTCCGGCCATGGCCGGCCGCAGGCTGCTTCGGAAAGTGTAAAAGTAGCATTCTCAGCGGGTTCTCGCAAGGCAACCGGGCTGAAGGCGACAGTGGGGCTCAAAGCGGTGGCCGAAGGCTGATGGACAAGCTTCGCGTACTGAGATGGAGAGGCGCCGCTAGACGCCCCAGCCATAACGCTCGGCATGTTCGAAAGTGCGCTGCATCTCCTCACGCAAGATTTCCGTGAAGACGGAGCCTCCGACGGCACGGGCCCCGGGTTCAGTGATGTCGGGCGTGCGGTAGCCGCCACCGAGGACTCTTTGGAGAGATTGCTCGACCCAGTCTGCTTCCAGCGAAAGGCCGAAGGCGTCGCGGAGCATCATCGCGGCGCTGAGGATCGAGCCTATCGGGTTGGCGGAGTCGGTCCCGGCGAGGGACGGCGCAGAACCATGTATGGGTTCAAAGAGCGGTGCGGCGGAACCGAAGCTGGCGGAAGGAATCAGCCCAATCGAGCCGACCAGGGCGGCAGCGGCGTCGCTCAAAATATCGCCGAACATGTTGCTGCTGAGCATGACGTCAAACTGCGCCGGACGGAGGGTCAATTGCATGGCGGCGTTGTCCACGTACATATGCTCGAGTTTCACGGCGGGATAGACTGCGCTCATCGAGTTTACGGTGCGGCGCCAGAGCTGGGAACTGGTCAAAACGTTGGCCTTGTCCACAGAGCAGAGCCGGCGCGAGCGATTCTCGGCGCGCGCGTAGGCAAACGTAGCGATGCGCTCGACCTCCGGCGTTGAATAGGACTCCGTATCCCAGGCCCGCTCCACACCGTGTTCGGTCGCGTTCCCGCGCTCGCCAAAATACATGCCGCCAGCGAGTTCGCGCACAATCTCCAGATCCAAGTCACCGAGCCGGTCGGCTTTCAAGGGAGAAATCCCTCTGAGCGGCTCGATCAATTTCACAGGACGAACGTTGACATAGAGTCCGAGACCCTTGCGCAGATCGAGCAGCCCGCTCTCCGGGCGCTTCCCGACAGGCAGCGAGTCCCACTTCGGCCCTCCGACGGCTCCCAGAAAAACGGCGTCGGCTTTGCGGCACGCGTCCAGCGTCTCGTTGGGAAGCGGCGTACCCGCGTCGTCGATGGCCGCGCCACCGAGCGGAAATTCCGTGAATTCGAATTGATGATTAAATTCCTGTGCGGATTCGCGCAGAATGGCCGCCGCCGCCCGCGTCACTTCCGGGCCGATGCCGTCTCCCGGCAGCAGGACAATGCTCTTCTTCATGGTGGTCCCCGTGGAAAATCGGAACTCTAGCAAGCCGCGCGCGCCCAGCAGTAAGGCAGAAAAACGGCGCGCTTCCCAGCTCTGCAAACTTTTGACCTAGGCGCGGTCAGGCGGCCGACGACGATTCCGCGGCCATCGCCGCCGGACGACGCCGAATCACTTCATGAGCGATGGCCACAATGTCGCGCGAGCGTACCAGCTTGGACTGATCAGCCAGGGCCGTCACACGGCTGTAAACTTCCGCAAGCTCGGTATCGCTCGCATCGTAGCCCAGGTCGCGCAAGGTCATGCGCAGCGCGTTCCGTCCGGAGTGCTTTCCGAGAACCAGCGAACGCGACGGAACTCCAACCGTCTCCGGGGAAATGATTTCGTAAGTGAGCGGGTTCTTGATGATTCCATCCTGGTGAATACCCGCTTCGTGCGCGAAGGCGTTCGCGCCCACAACCGCTTTGTTCGGGGCGACTTGCGCCCCCGTGATTTCGGTAAGCAGGCGGCTCGTGGGAAACAGCTCTTCCAACCGGACGCCGGTCGTTACTCCGAAGCTGTCCTTGCGGACCGCCAGCGCGACGACGACTTCTTCGAGCGAGGCATTTCCGGCGCGCTCGCCGATGCCGTTGATCGTGCACTCGATCTGACGGACGCCGGCGCGAATCGCTGCGAGCGAATTCGCCACCGCCATCCCCAGGTCGTCGTGGCAATGCGCGCTGAGCGTGATCCCTTGGGCATCGCCCAGATACTCGCGCACTCGAGTGAACATGGCTCCGTACTCTTCCGGTACCGCGTAACCCACCGTGTCCGGCAGATTCAGGACCGTCGCGCCGGCATCCACCGCCACGCGGCAGACCTGGCAGAGATAATCGAGATCAGTTCGCCCAGCATCCTCGGCGGAGAACTCCACTTCTCCCACATGCTGCCGGCCGTAACGAATCATCGAGCCGATGGCTTCGAGAGCCTGCTCGCGGGACATCTTTAGCTTGACGCGAAGATGCAGATCGGAAGTCGCAAGGAAAATATGCAGGCGTGGCGCGGCGGCAGACTTTAGAGCCTCAATGGCGGCGCTGACATCTTCTTTTCTCGCGCGGGCGAGCGCCGCAATCGGCACGTTGCGAACTTCCTGTGCCACTTTCTTGACCGCTTCCAGGTCGCCACGGGAGGCGATCGGGAACCCCGCTTCAATCACGTCCACATTCAAGGTAGCAAGCTGGCGGGCCAGGCGAATCTTTTCCTCGGTATTCATCGAGAAGCCCGGTGACTGTTCTCCGTCACGGAGCGTGGTATCAAAAATGCGAACGACGTCCATAGAGTCTCCCATGGTCTAGTAACGCACGGGAGGCACCCTGCGGTCCAATTTATCTTTATTCTACATTTGATAATATTGCCTTATACTGGCGGCAGGAGGCCCTTTGGATCTCGGCGAATTGCAGGTATTTCTGATGGTGGCGAAAGAGGGCAGCTTTTCCCGCGCGGCCGAGCGTCTCTACCGCACGCAGCCCGCGATCAGTCTGGCCATCCGCAAACTGGAGGACTCGCTTGGCCAGCCACTCTTCGTCCGTGGCGCCCGGCCCGTTCGCATGACCGATGCGGGAACACTTTTGAAGGATTACGCCGAGCGCCTGATCAATCTTCGCGATGAAGTGAAACAAGGGCTTTCCGAGCTAGAGGGATTGAAGCGTGGCGAGCTCTCGCTGGGCGTCAATGAGAGCAATATCCACGCTTTGTTCGCCGCCCTCGCCAAGTTCAGGGAAAAGCATCCGGGAGTCCAGGTGCGTGTGCACCGCATGCTCTCGCGAGACATCCCTCATGAAGTGTTGAACTACCGACTGGATTTAGGTGCGATCTCATTCGTGCCGCGAGATGCCCAGCTTCAGGCCACGGAGATTCTGAAAGATGAACTGACGCTGGTCGTGCCTCCCAAGCACGTACTCGCGAAGAAACGTGAAGTCGATGTGGCCGAGCTTGGAGAGGAAAACTTCATCGCCCACAGCGTCGAATCGCCCTTTCGCCGACGGGTCATTGAGCTCTTTGCCCGAAACCGTACCGCGCTCAACATGCCCATTGAAATGCCCACTATCGAAAGCATCAAGCGCTTCGTACAGATGGGCATGGGTGTGGCCATCGTGCCGCGCATGTGCGTGCAGTGGGAAATTGCGCACGGCTGGATGAAAGAAGTAAAAGTGCGGCAATTGAGCATGCCGCGACACGTCTACCTTGTTTCGCGGCGCGGAGCACGCCTCCCGCACGCGGCCACCGAGCTCATGCGCATTCTTAACGAAGGGTGAGAGCACTCATTGTCGTCCGCGCTTGCTTCAGCAATCATGGCCACTGAATCAGGACTAGTTTTTACCCGGCGCGATCGGACTTTCCCGGAAGGCACATGATCGTGGCGAGCATCGTCGCACAGTGAATTTCAGTGCCATTTTTCCGGACAAAGACGTCGGCCACACAAATCTTAAGCGTTCTTCCGGAGCGCAGGACGCGCGCGCGCGCCACCAGTATTTCGCCGTCGGCAGGCGCGAGTAGATTCATTTTGAATTCCACGGTGAGCACTGAAGAATCTGCAGGCATCAGCGTGTAAGCCGCGTAACCGCAGGCGCTATCGGCAATCGTTCCGGAAACGCCAGCGTGAAAATAGCCGTGCTGCTGCGTCAGTTCCACTCGAAAGGGCACGTGGATCTCGGCCTGTCCCGCCCCGAGCAAGGCAAGTTCGGCAGCGAGATGTTTCATCAGACCCTGGCGCGCAAAGCTTTCGCGCACGCGGTGCTCATATTCCGGATCAACAGCGGCAAATCTGGTTTGTTCGCTCATGATGCGGGAGTATATCAGCGGCGAAGTGCCAAAAGTCGCGCCGGGAATGAGCCCGGGATCTAGGCCCGCTGCGCGAGCGCTTCTTCCACGGAAGCATGGATAGGCAGCAGCTTGGAGAGACCGGCTACCTGGAGCACCGCGGTGGACTGTTTGGTAAGCCCCGTCAGCGCAAAACTTTGCCCCTGGTTTCTCCGGTGAACGAAGATCTGCACGAGCGCTCCCACGCCTGCGGAATCGAGAAAAGACACGGCGCTCAAATCAAGAATCAGGCGTGCGGCGGGATCCGGACGTAACGTCTGGATGAAGTTGTGGACCGTCTCAAGGCTCAGTTTGCCGTTGAGCCGCACCACGAGCTGGCTGCTGTCGAACCCTATCTGCTTTTCCATATGTAAGTGAGCTGGCTGCATAGGCCGCGGAGATTAGCTCAGAACCTGCCTTCCAATCATTACAATTCATTAATGATCCCCAAATTGGGAACGACTCTCCAGCTTCGCGGCGGATCCATAATCTACATTCGACTTGACGTTATAGCTGATTTCTGTTGACGGTCCCGCTGTACGGCGTTAACGCGGATCAACGCGAGCCCGACACCGCAGCCGCCGATCGTAACTCCATCGGGCACATCCATGATCGTTGTGACACCGACGGCATCCTCTTCGACGGGTCAGCCGCTGCAACTAACGCCGGTCCAACTCACGCTAACCGTGAAGTGAATCCGCCCGAGCAGGCTCAACCCAGCGATAGCTTCTCCTATCGGCATCGCTCCGCGGGTGACTCGTTCTCTATTGCGCCACGGAAATCCGGTACACCACGCCAGCCCCGTCATCCGACACAAGGAGCGACCCGTCCGGCGCAACCGCTACACCCACGGGCCGCCCATTGACATCTGACTTGCTGGGATCCGGCACAAGACCCGTCATGAACGGAACAGGGTCTGCCGAGGGCTTGCCATCCTTAAACGCCACGAATGCGATCTGGTATCCCGAGCGCGTCGCCCGGTTCCACGATCCGTGTTCCGCTACGAATGCGCCGCCTCGATAACTCTCCGGGAATTGTTTCCCCGTATAAAACGCGAATTGCAACGGCGCCACATGCGCTGCCAGCAACACATCCGGAATAATCGCGCGAGCAACTAGTTCGGGCTTTTGTGGCTTCACGCGCGGATCCACGTTGTCGCCGATGTAGCTGTACGGCCAGCCGTAAAAACCGCCATCCTTCAACGACGTGAAGTAATCGGGGGGAAGGTCATCTCCCAACTCGTCGCGTTCGTTTACAGTCGTCCAAACTTCTCCAGTCGCGGGATTCAGCGCCAGCCCCACCGGATTCCGCAAGCCCGTCGCATACAGCCGCGCGTTTTTGCCGTCCGGGTCGCAGATGGTCACGGCTGCGCGTCTCGGATCTTCCCCCGTATTAATATTCGAGTCGGAACCAACACCAATGAAGAGATGCTTTCCATCTGCGGAAAATGCCAGTGAACGCGTATTATGGCCGCCCGTTGGAAGATCCAGCAGGTGCTCTTTTTCGCCGAGCCGTTTGGACGTCTTCGGATCGTACCGGTAGCGCACCAGTTCATTGGTGTTCCCCACGTAGACGTAGTCTTCGCGAAAGGCAATTCCAAATGGCCGGCGGTTCCCGCTGGCAAAAACTTCCCGCTCCTGCGCTCCACCGGTATGCTGTGGATCGCGCAGAACGACAATTTCACCGGCTCCTGTCTCGGCAAGAAAAATGTCGCCGTTCGGCGCCACTGTGAGCCAGCGTGGCTGTTTGAAGTCTGCCGCAAATACATTCAAGCGAAATCCCGCCGGCACCGTTGGTAAAAAGCCGGCGGGAGGTTTCGCCCGGTCTGGCCCATTGCCAGCTGAATTGGTCGCGAACGGCGGCGGAAGCCTGGGCTTCTGGCCGCGTGTAACTTGCGCCGGCACGACAGAAGACAGACAAAGTGTGAAAATCAAGACAAGAATGCTGCGCGCACTCATCACGATACCCTCTCAGAAAACACCTAGGACCAATTCTTTCTTTATGATGCCCCAGGCGGACACTCGGTTCCACACACCGCTTTCACATAGCCGTCTGCGAGCCCCATGGAGAGTCCGAATCTCGGCAAGTCTTCTCTCCATCCAGCAAGCCCCGATCCGCATCCAATCCGGAATAGAAAGAGTAATCTAAGAGAGATTTCCACGGAGTCGCACTATGCAGAGCCCCCATATTGGACGCAGCGTCGCAGTAGTGGTGATACTCGGGTTGGTCGCTTGGACTGCTTTTCGCGCGCTTGGCGCCAGGCCTCCCGAAAAGCCTAAGACCCCGGTTCCCGTTCCAACCATCGATGCACCGCTGGCCTCTGCCAAAAGCCAGCAAACTGCGGTTTTTGCCGGAGGCTGCTTCTGGGGCGTCCAGGCCGTCTTCGAACACGTCAAGGGAGTTTCTTCCGCAACTTCCGGCTACGCAGGCGGCTACGTCAAGTCGCCATCCTACGAAAGCGTGAGCATGGGCGTCACCGGCCATGCCGAAACCGTGAGCGTCACGTACGATACGTCAAGACTCACTTACGGCCAGCTCTTGATGGTTTTCTTTTCCGTCGCGCACGATCCGACGCAGTGGAATCGCCAGGGCCCGGACACCGGCTCGCAATACCGCTCCACCATCTTCTACACGAGCGAGGAACAGAAACGGATCGCCCAGGCTTACATCGCGCAGCTCGATGCTGCAAAAGTCTACTCCCGTGCTATCGTCACGAAAGTCGAGCCGTTCAAGGCCTTCTATTCCGCTGAGGGCTACCATCAGGATTATCTGAAGAACAATCCCGACAATCCCTATATCGTCTACGACGATCTCCCAAAACTGGAAAACCTGAAAAAAGACTTTCCGAGCCTCTATCAGCCGTAGTCCTCGGTCATTCTTGCAGCGGCAGTGCCGAGGCTATCTTTTTGAGGACAAGTTGTTACTTCTTGGACGGTCTTGCGCTAGATTGAGATGGGCGTTTTTCTGAGAGGGTCCGGATTCCAGACTACCGTTTGACTCAAGGAGAATCATGATGAGATTTTTCGTTCGCGCCACGCTGTTGTTGTCGGCAGCAGGTCTGTTTTTCGCGCAGGACAGCCAGGTCCGCGCCGCCGCAAAGCCCACTACCGTGGACATCAAGAATGCACAGGGCCAGAGCGTTGGCACTGCGACGCTGACGCCCGCGGCCAAGGGAGTCAAAATCTCCCTGGATATCAAGAATCTCCCGCCAGGCGAACACTCCATTCACATCCACCAGTTCGCCAAGTGCGAGGCACCCGACTTCAAATCCGCTGGTCCGCATTTCAGCGGCGGCGGCCATGGTCATGAAGGAATGCATGAGGGACTGCCCGCAGGGGATATCCCGGACTTTGCTCTGATCGTCGCCGCGGATGGCACTGCCCACGCCAGCACCACTGCGCCGAATGTGACCCTCGGCACGGACGAAAACTCCGTCTTCAGCAATGGCGGAACCGCAATCGTCATTCACGCTGTTGCCGGCGGCACCGGCACGGGCGCCCCGCCGCGCATCGCCTGCGCCGTGATTACGAAGCCGGAATAAGTCCGGCTCGCGTCATTTCATGAACCTACTTCTTGTCCGGGCGCTCGGTCACTACGTTGCCCGCAGCGCCCGGCAGCACCGTTTTCTTTCCGCCCGCCGCTTCACCGATGAATAGCTTGTCCAGACTCGGATAGCCATAGATGGTTGGCGCATGGTTTTGCATTAGTCCGCCGGTGTCTGCCGTCGGCCCGTAGTTGCTGTGCAAATCCCGCCCCAGCATTCGTAGCATGGCCATCTGCTGGCCTCGGTGATGCGCGGTATGCGCAATCCTTCGAACCATCACCCAGGCTCGGGACCGTGGCACGTCAAAAAATTTTGTTTCCGACTCCCACCAATCCTCACTTTTCTCCAGCAGCTCCGCCAGCCGCTTTCCGCTGTCTTCCGCGTAACGCTTCATGAATTCCAATCGCGTCTCTGTCGCGGGCAACGGCGGCGCCCCAACATCAATCCCCAGCATGCCTACGAACCACAGATTCTCGCTCACGCACTGGTGCACCATCTGTTCATGTACGCTGCGCCCTCGCGGGTCCGCCGCTCGCGGACGCAGGGGCAGATCCTCGTCGCGGAATTCACTCCACACGCTGACTATCTTGATCCGTTCGGTCCCGTACGTTTCTACCAGAAAGCCGTATTTCATTGATGCCGTCCTTCCTCGCCTTCGACGGAAATCTTCTCTCTCTGAAATCGTTGCGTCAACATGCCGGTCCCGCACGGGAGTGAACCGTTATTCTCAGGAAAGAGTGAATCCAATTGATACTCTTTTCGTCTAATCAGCAAAACCTCTTTCTGGAGCCCCCTATGAACACGGCGAATCGGCGCGTATTCCTCACACAGGCAGCGGTACTCAGTTGTGGATCCCTATGGAAGGATTCGGCAATGGCGAACGCTCTCGCAACGGAGCTCGCTGCTCCGGTTTCGGCATCGCAGATTTCCGGCAAATCTCTTCTCGCCAAAATGAAGTGGTTCAATGAGCCGGCCTCCGCAAAACAATCCGGCGATCAATTTGTGGTAACCACAAAAGCCAAGACGGACTTCTGGCGGAAGACTTTTTATGATTACGTCACCGACAACGGTCACTTCTTCTTTCTCCCGGTGACTGGCGACTTCACATTCGAAAGCCGCGTTGCCGGAAAATACGCGGCGCTCTACGACCAGGCCGGTCTGATGGTCCGCATGGATTTCGGGAATTGGCTGAAATGCGGCCTCGAACTGGTCGATGGCATCGGTCATGCCAGCGTCGTGGTCACTCGCGATTTCTCCGATTGGTCCACTGTCCGCCGCATTACCACGAAAGATCCGCTCTTGTGGCGCGTCGTGCGCAAAGGATCGTCGCTTGAAGTCCTGTATTCTCTCGATGGCAAGAATTTCACTTCGACGCGGCTCGGTTATCTGCCTTTGCAAGCCGCCGTGGACGCCGGCATTATGTGTTGCTCTCCTGAAGGCGCCGGCTTTGAATGCACCTTCGACGAAATTCGTTTGACGCAATAATGCTGCACGATACCAGCGTGGCCAGCGATCCGCGCACCCGCCAGCCGCCTGAATCTGTTGACACCAACCGTTTACGGGAGTATCTACACCCCTACGCGCGCCACTCTGCCGCTTCTTTCCGTTTCCGCGCGCATATCCAAACGTCTAGGAGGTCAATATGCAGAATCCTGTTCGCGCTATTCCCGAAGGCTATCATTCCATTACCCCGGCGCTGACGTGCAAAGAGGCGGGCCGCGCCGTGGATTTCTATAAACAAGTTTTTGGCGCAGCGGAAATCATGCGCATGCCCGGACCTGATGGCAAGGTCATGCACGCCGAACTTAGAATCGGCGATTCCGTCATTTTTGTGGCCGACGAATTTCCCGGCATGTCCTGCGCTCCAACGCCAGGTGCCACAAACCCCGTTTATATTTTCATGTACACGGAGAATGTGGATGCCACCTTCAACCGAGCCGTTGCCACCGGCGCCAAGGTAGACATGCCGCTCATGGATCAGTTCTGGGGAGACCGCTACGGGAAAATCACCGATCCGTTTGGCCACCAGTGGGGCCTTGCGCAACACGTCGAAGACGTGTCTCCTGAGGAAATGAAACGCCGCGCCGACGAATGGACCGCAAAAATGGCTAGGGCTGCCGGTCAGAACTGAACGCCGAAATAAATGTTGCGGAAAGGCCTCGCCTATTGTCCTCCCAATGGCGAGGTCTTTCATTTTGCGGAGCAGAAAAATTTGGCGAGAAGCAACTTTTCAGGAATTGCGGCTAAAGTCTCTTGAAGAGGCAAACTCCCGACCAGGGACGGTTTCCGGCTGGCCCTTTTTGCTCCGGCAAACGTCCCAGCAGTCGCAGAAAGAAGGGCGGCCGCCCAAATCGAGTCGCGGTTTTCAGCAGCCCTTTCACGTCCGCCGGCTCCCAACCGTGCGCGGTGAAGAATGCCGGCCCTTCCGCCGGGGCAAACTTGAAGGGCGCGCCAACTTTGCTGAGTTGCTTGCCGGTCGTGCGCTGCATCATCCGGAGAAGTCCAGGCGAAGCGAGATCCATGATCCAGCGCTCAAAGTGCGAATTCGCGGCAAGGTCCCTGGCAAGCAAAGCAACTTCTTCGGAGTCCAGGTAAATCAGCAAACCCTCTGTAAGGACCAAGATCTTATTCGCGCGGTGATTGAACTCCGCAAACAACCCTCGACGGGCGTTGCCATCGGAAAGGTCCAGCCGAGTTCTCTCCAATGCGCAACTCGGTTTTTCTTTCGCAAGAATCTCCTCCTTGTACGTGAGAATCTCCGGCAGATCGACTTCGATCCACTGCAACGAAGCCGGCAACGCCATTCGGTACGGGCGCGCGTCCAAGCCCGCGGCAAGATTCACGACCATGTCAACGCCCTGTTCGAGCTCTTGCATAAGGAACTGGTCGAACAAGTAGGTCCTCGCCACCCACGCCCACGCGTGGCTGTTTCCCTCCGGCAGCGTGTTGGCGATGTCCACACCCATCTGTCCGGCCAGCCTTGCTGCATAGGGATCGCGAAAGATGGCGTCCGCCCGCTCGGTCTCGCGCGCGCGAAACACCGCCGCCCATCGCGCCGTGTCCGAAATGTTTCGAACGACAGCTTGCGTGCCGGTTCTTTGAGCCTCGGCCATAGTTCTTGTCCTCTTGGCGGAAAATGGTAATACGGCCCCACGCCAAGATTACTCCTAGTCTGGCAAAAGCAAACTCATCTGGAAAAACGGAAGATCTCGAAGCGCCTCTCGACTGGGCTACAACGGCCAGAGCCAGGCCGCACCGCGGACTCCGCTGGCATCTCCATGCTTTGCCGGAAGTATCGGCGTGTCCGCTTCCTTGCCGAAAACGTATTCTCGCAGCCGGCCCGGAACATCCTGGTACAGCCGAGGAATTTGCGAAGCTCCTCCACCGATCACAATTACGTCCGGATCGAGAAGATTGATCAGTTGCGCCAATCCTCGTGCCAGCCGGTCTTCGAACCGGCCGAAGGCTGCTACCGCGGCAGGTTCTCCAGCGCTGCTCCGCGAAATGATTTCGGGCGCCTTGAAGTCGCTGCCCGTTGTGCGTTTATAATCCGCTTCCAGCCCGGTCCCGGAAATCCACGTTTCCAAACAGCCGTTTCTCCCGCAGTAACACGCGGGGCCTGGATACTCTTCGGGCCGCATCCACGGCAAGGTATTGTGTCCCCATTCGCCTGCGACTCCGTTTGAACCGCTGTGCACCCGGCCATCCACCGCAATTCCCCCGCCACAGCCCGTCCCCAATATCACGGCGAAAACGACATGCTTACCTGCGCCCGCGCCGTCGGTCGCTTCGGAAACTGCCAGGCAGTTCGCGTCATTCGCGCATCGCACTTCACGTCCCAGCGCGCGGCTGAGGTCCTTGTCGAAAGGTTGGGCGTTCAACCAGGTCGAGTTGGCATTCTTCACCAGGCCGGTCTTCGTGGAAATGGTTCCGGGAATTCCCATTCCCACAGTAGCGCTCCGCCCAAGTTGCTTCTCGATTCCCTCCACAGCTTCCGTTATGGCGCGAACGGTGCCTTCGTAGTCAAAGCGCGGCGTGGCTATGCGGTGGCGGTGAAGTTCCTTGCCGTCTCGTTCGAGCGCCACGAACTCAATCTTCGTACCGCCCATATCCACGCCGATTCGAATATGCTCTTGCCTTTCCTGATTACTCGGCATCGCTGTGGCCTGCCTCCGACGAGCAGGTAGTCTACACCGACGCGTTCCGCTGTAAACGGATCTAAGTTGCAAATATTCTTTGGATCGAGAGAAGCGTCAGGAGTTCAGCGCTATTCGTCGCCGCGGACCTGCCACCACTCCAGGCGTTCGAACATCGCCATTTTTTCGGAGCCGTGTTCCTCATACCACATTTCTCGCCAGATCAAGGAGTTTCGGAACCATCCTCATGCGCTGCTTTCGCGTGAATATTCCGCAGTCGGAAATGTTGCAGCCCGCGCGATCTCGCACAGTGGTGGCGGGGTCTTCTGTGAACGAAGTGAACAGCTCATCCAGGACTTCGTCCTTGCCCATAAAGCGCATCCCCTCGACTGCCCACTGCCGCACGGTGGCGTCCTGATCGTACCGGGCATAGTTCAAGAGCACGCCGTGAATGCGATCATAGTTCACGCCGCGGCCCGCGAGCATTCCGAGAAAATAGACGGCTGCCGCGCGGTAGCGCGTATCGGTGCGCGCCCGCTCAATCAGGAGATCGGCAGCCCGCTCGTTCTTCTGCCAGCCTTCCAGGGCCAGATTGATGTCCGCGTTGGCGCAGCGCACGCGAAGATCCTTGGAAAACTCGGAGCGGCGCTCCAGTTCCCGCATCCGGTCGGTCATTCGAATGTGCCCGCTCCAGCTTTCCACTTGCTGATCGAATAGCCCCAGCGCACGTGAGTCGTGAAGAATGGCGCGTTCGAGCAGTTCCTCCGCCTGGGCTTGAGGAGGAAGCGCGCGCACGCGGTCCACGTCTGCGTCCGTCAAAGGCGCGGAGAAAACGCGCCGCGCCGCGGGCTTTACCGGCGCCGCTGCGGCGGCGCGCGAATTACTCCGGCGCGGAGAAAACGAAGTCATTCGCCACACCATGAATCCAAAGATCGCGGCCGTAAATACAACAAAAACGCCGATCGAAACTGTGGCCTGCTTGCGCTGCACTGTCGAGGTGGAAAGGGGACTGGACGTTTGCAGGACCGGTTGAACTGGAACGCCGAGAGGCAGATCCACTTCTACGTGCGTATCCAATTTCAAACCAGCCAAGTCTTCAATCTGCGAAACCACCCAGCGCGCTTCCTGGCGGCTGTCAATTTCATCCGCGAGGGTGATCTTGTTGCCGTTCTTCAACTTCAACCGAATCGCGTGCATCGCGGTTCCCGAATTGCCGCCCTGCTGCATACTGACAACCGGAACAATCGTGGCTACATCGGAAACTTGAATCTGGCGCGGGCTTCCGAGACCGAAAATTCCCCTGCGAGAGAGAATTTCGCCGCTGCGAACAGTTATGCGCGAACTGCCGAAAGTGACGTGCAGAAATCCGGCGACGATCAGCAAATCGCTCAACCCGAAAAGAATGAAGAATAAAGTGGGCGCGTGCTTCAGATACATCAGATAAATCACCGCGCTCCAAACCATGGTAACCGCAAAAAGAGTCAGAGCGCGTCCGGGATTCCGAAGCGGCCGAAAATAAAACTCGGTTCCTCCCGATCCCACCGAAACGATCACCTTTGTCTGCGCTGGCTGCGCCACTGCGCCGGTTTCCGCGTCGCCCGGCTGGGAAGGGGCAAATCCAAAGTTGTCGGTTGTTTTGCTGATTCCAGCTCCGAAAGCGCTCGCCGGCGCAGTGGAAGCTGCGCTGCGAAAGACTGGGATCTCAAAATCGTCGGAGTAATCCACTCCGGGCACGTCCGCTTTTGCGTGCAGCAACCAAAGTATTTGATCGTTGGGATTGTCGTGATTCGTTAGCAGGCAATCGGCGGGCGGCGAAAAATCAACGGGAATGGCGCGGCCGAGCGGTCCCGGCCCAACGGCCCCTGCGGAAACATTCTTGTCCGCCTGCCAGAGCACTACCTTGCTCGCGCTGCGGCTATCGCCCGATCCTGAAGTAAACTTACGCACGCAGGAAAGCCGCAGATCAATGCCGTGCTCCGCTTGAGTTTCAAATCTCAAGTGAATTCTGCCGGCCACGCGCTCACCGGGACTAAACGGCAGAGCATCAAATTCAAAGTACGTGTCACCGAAACGATGGTGCTGCATCGTGGTGCGAACGGCTTTGACGATGAAAATCGCACCAAGCAGGCTGAAACCAAGGAGCAGAAATACGCGCGGGTCGCTATTTCGAAGGTAGCTCGGCACGATACTGAAAAGAAACGGCAGCGTGACCATGTTGCACAGAATGGCGAGCACCCAATACAGGATTTCGCTCTTCTTGTTCAGGCTTTCCGCGCGACGCATGGCCCAATCTGTTCGCCACAGCCAGGGTGAGAGAGGATTGGCTTCTTCGATCGCGGCCTGCTTCTTCAACCGGCCATAACCTCTGATCGCCGCATAAATGAGCGCACCGCCGATAAAGACAAAGACTGCTCCGAACAGGATTGCTGCGATGGTTTGCTGCGGTTTGAAATTTCCGCGGCTTATGATCTGCGAATAAATAAAGGCCAGGCCCATCCCCACAAATGGCAGTCCGAAGACGGTCAGGAAGGCGGCAGCGCCTTTGGAAGGCTGGGTCATTCCTTAATTCTAGGAGCGTTCAAAGGGACAAATCGAAAACTGTAAGCGGAATTGCCTTTGCGGTTATACCTGAACGGAGGGACAGGCCGGATTGTCGGGCGCGACAGAAAAGATAAGGAAGTGACACCTGCTGAGGTTGCGGGTGAGGCGCGCAGGAGTGAGCCGCCGGAGCCCGAAATTCGCTTAAGCGGCAACCAATTTCGGACCTGGCTTGCGGCGAGGCTTCCTGATTTCCCCGAGCAATTCGCGTTCGGCGCGTGTCCAGTCCTCAAGCGCATTGCCGGGCGCACCGCCGCGTTCGAGATAGATGTGATAGGCGCGCAACGCGATTTCCTCGGTTGTTGGATGGATTGCGGCTGCCCGCGGCTTACTCACCATGGGCGAAGGAGTCTTCCTCGTCTTGGGCATACACTACTCCTCTTAACGGCAACTCAGATTTTACAATTGGCAGAGCGCCATCGCCTTAGAATTCGACAGCGAGCTCATCGAAAGATTCAATACGTCGAATCGATGAAATGAATCTTGCGGGCGAATCATTAAAATCTGGAATGCGCAAGAACCGGACGCAAGCTGTGTTCAACACACCCAATTGGGCTGTGATTCGCAGTTGCGTGGCGGTGAAAGAATTAATATCCGTCAGTTTCGGCAAGGACGTCGCGCGTGTGGTGGTTCCATATCGCCATTTTCGTGCCTGGATATTGGGCCGCGAGCGATGGCAACCGCCGCCGTGCAGCGTCCAAATCCTTGAAACTTTCCAGTTCGAGGTGCTGGCCGTCAGCATCCATGATCAAAATATCGTAGATGGCGTCTAGCGTTAGGGAAACGTTTCCGGCCATGACTCAATTGCTCCTTGAGGGTAGTGAGCGAAGAATGGAAATCGTTTCATTTTGGAAAATCGCCCAGTTTGCGTGGACAGCCTGCCCACGCGTCATGCACCTCGGAATAGCCGATCAGCGAGCAGCAGCCCGATGGGGCTCACCAATAGTAGGAAGGGCGCCGAGTTGCTTCATCATGCCCAGAGCGTCCCAATTGGTATTGGAATCGATGATTTTCCCGCCCGCGAGGTGGTGGATGGTCATTCCTTCGACGGAGACTTTCCTGTTTGTTGGTGGAACGCCCATGAAATCGCCTATGTGGGTACCGGAAAGCGTCCAGCAGGCAACCACTTTATCTTTTTCGGCAATGGTATCTTCGATGGTGAAGCGCAGATCAGGGAAGCCCGCGAGGAAGCGCAATATCTGGCCTTTGTACGCTTCCGGGCCGACTGAAGAACCGGACAGGGCCGGGGCTTGGAGCGCGTGACTAGGTGAGATGAGTTCCTTTATGACTTCCATCTTTCGTTTATTCCAGGCTTCTTCATAAAGACGCAGGATAATTGCCCTGTTATCGGATGACATGAGGTTCGTCCTCCTCCAGATCCTGGGAATCCGGCAATCACGGAGATGGGCCGTGCCTCACAAAACAATTTGAAGTGAAAGTGGGTGGGAGTGAGGCTTGCCAGAGCGTACTCCCATGATGACACGTTTGCAATCGAACTTGCGGGGACAGTGATGTCCCTGGAGAAAACTCGTCTCCGCCGGTTTCCCGAATTAAGTTGGGCGGAAATTCGTGGTCCGCTTCGCGTCCGAGATTCCGTTCAGGGCGAAGAGACTGAAACGGAACGGAATAGAGGCTCACTATCTGAATACGAGAGGAAGAGGCCTGGGAAGAGACCATTGAAGATCCAGGCATCCGCCTCAAACACCCGGTCAAATCCGAGTTCCTTTACGTACTACTGCTTGTAGAAGTCAGAGGAGGGGAGATGGATATGAATTTTGATCCATTGGGAAAACTACAAAAATTGAAAGAAACAGCGCTTGATTTGGGGGCCCAGAAAGCCACCGAAGCCATGACTCAAGCAAACCACCTGTTGACGCTGCTCCAAGACGCGGGGTATCAGGTTGGCGAGCTGACGATCGATCTCGGGGTGCCGCCGACAATTACGATCGATCTGAAGCCCGGCCCCTTGACGAGCGATGGCAAGCTGGACGGGATCTTTCAAGCGAACAAGGATAATGATGTGCTGGCGCTCGTACTTGGATCGCTTTTGCAAGCGAACAAGGTACGAGACAAGATAAAACTCGAGACGATCGAACTAAAGGGCACCAAGATTGTGCTCAAGACGCCGCCGAGCATTAGCCTGCACTGGAAAGAGAAAACGACCGCCAGTGCCGCGGCTGGCTAGTCCCCGTGAAAGGATGGCGCGCTGCCGTTTCCTGGCGCTCGCTTGATACGAAAAGTGAAACAACCTGCGGTCGTACTGTTCACTTGAAGATAGTTCACGCCGGGAATGGCAAAGAGTTTCTCGATGGCTGGCTCGAATTTGCCGTCCGGGACAATCTCCTCGGCCAGCAAGCGCCGGCCGCTTGCGTAGGCCTCCAACGTTCGAGGACTTCCGCGAAGCTCCTCGGGAAAACCGGCGTCTTCCGAGTAGCGATCGCAGGCATCCGCGTGAATGTAGACCGGGCCGGGCTGTTGCGAACGACGAATGTACGCAAGCAGTGACGGCACGGTGCATCGTCCGTGGCAATCTCGACGTGGGCAGGAAATCCATAGACGGGAGCACGAAGGTTTGCCCGGACGGCCTCGGCCACTTCCGTTGGAATAGCCACAACGCGAATGGGAAGCATAAATTGTTCCTCACCTTCATTTTCAGAATCAGAATCTTGCAACAAGCTCTGTACGTGAGTAATTGTGGGGGATGGCCCTGTTTGCGTTCTATCCGGTTTTGTTGGTCAAATTCTGAAGAAGAAATCTCGATCTGAGAACTGTTGCCTCTCGACTCGGAGAACTGTGCCGAAAAGCTGGACAACCGCCGCCGCAATCCACAATGCGATCTTCGAATATCTGTCGAAGACTCTTGCAGCCTCAGCCGGAACCAGGGAAGAGTGGTGTCCGAACGCCCTTCCCCAGTACCGTCAAGGTAAGCCAAACATTCAGTAGAAACGAAACCGGGCTGGACCAGGCGGCTTGGCGAATTACGGGGTGACGCGGACGCTGATCGCTACGTTGGAGCCTTTTTCCTGGCGATAAGTGACGTCAGCAGTGGCACCGACCTTAAGACTGCCTTCGATGGTCGTGTTCTTGTCGAGCATGAAGCTCATGGTCTTGGGACTGGCGGGGTCCTGCTGCAGGTCGCGGCTTTCAGTGGAGGTCTGCGACTGTCCCACCGTGAGAGTGAAGGAGGCTTTCTCCACGGAGCTAATTTTCCCGGATACGGATTGCTCCGGTGAAGCGGTCTGACTGCTCGATAACCCGAGAGTTGCAGCGCTGTGCACGGTTGTTGGTAACAACGCCCACACTGCTGCAGCAAGCGCGACACTACCCAGAGTGGAAAACAATGCTCGTCCTACATTCTTCATTTTTGAACCCTCCTCAGATTTTCGGCCGAGCCTAGTGACGGCTGCAGAAGGATTGCCAGGTATGGGACGGCTTGCCGACTATCTTCTAATTCCAGTCAAATGTTGAACTTACGGAGATGACTGACGAATTAGAAGCTGAAGGGAATGGGTACTAGGCCGGGAAATCTCTGCACGATGCACATCCAAGTTGGTTCATTTCTGCTCGGACCAAATTGGAAACACGTCTTGCGGTTCCAGTGATATCAGTGTGCTCAATCAGGCGATTACCGGAGTCCGCGAGTTGCCGTGATGCTCTATTTCGTGGACGATTTCGCCTCCGGGTTTGAGGGAGTTCCCGGATCAAAGAAAGAGGGATTGAGGGATGCTGTCAAGTCGTACGACTTTCCCCGATCGGTTAGTCCTGTGACAAGAAGCTCATAGCGGAAGCCTTCCGGATGAGTGCGGCTTCTCAAGAGCACCAGCAGGCCGCGCACTTCCGCTTCGGCGGAGACAACTACGTCGTCTCCCAACACAAGGGGAGCCGCGAGCGAGCCATGGAACTCCGTGCCGTCGTGATCGACGTCCGAATCAATGGCATCGAGCATCTTTACCTGCAGGACAGTTCCCTTGGGCATGGCGTCCATGGAATCGTCAGCGGTTGGCTTAAGGCGGGTTTGCAGGTGAAATTTCAGAACCGTTCCGGCGGCGACGCGAACCGGAGCAATGGCCGGACTCTGCGCATGCGCCGCACTTGCTAGCAGGCAGATGGAGCACAGAACGGCAAGCAGAGAACGAGGCATGGGGGCCAGGCCTTTCTTCCCTCAGGGAAGTCTGAGTGACACAGCAATTTTAAGTTTGCGCTGAGATGCGGTCAACGCGGAACCAGACAATCGGTAGCCAATCCTTTACCGCCCGTCGGGGCAAGTTGTCCGACGTGCCCCGGAAAGCTTGTACACATATGCATGATACACTTTATAGGCACATACTGAGTGTGAGTTCATGAAAAGCAAACGCGCACATATTCTGCTGCCTGACGATTTAGTGAAGGAAATTGACGCGATTGTCGGACCAAGGGGCCGCAGCGCATTCCTGGTCGAAACAGCCCGGGAAGCGGTACGGCGGAAAAAACTGTTGCGTTTTCTCGAAGGCGATACTCCTGCCTGGAAAGATACGGATCACCCCGATCTGGCTCGCGGTGCGGGGACGTGGGTGCGAGAACTTCGACAGGAGAGCGAGAAAAAGCGCCCGGGGAAGCGGCGCGCAAAAAAATGAGGTTGCTGCTGGACACGTCGATTTTGATTGACGTCCTTCGCCTCAGGAACCGGCGCAGCGAGTGGCTGGCCGAGCTTGTACGAGGCGGACATGTCCTTTCTACTACCACCCTCAATATCGCGGAGATCTATGCCGGCATGCGGCCCTACGAGGAAACCAGGACGGAAGCGCTGCTCAGCGGCCTGGAGTTATACGAACTAAACGGATCGAGCGCGCGACTGGCCGGTAGACTGAAAAACACCTGGGCACGGAAGGGCTACACATTGACTCTCGCGGATACGATCGTGGCTGCGATCGCGATCGAGCGTGGCTGTGCCTTGCTCACTGATAACAGCAAAGACTTTCCAATGCCGGAAGTACACTTATACAAGCTGCCCTGAAGGGGAAATGCCTGCTCGGCACACAATAAAAAGGGCCGCTGAGTACTCAGCGGCCCGGAGGCACTCACGAAATTGTCTTTCTCTTTGACACGACACGATCTGCCAGAATCTGCCCGAAGCTACCGTGACCTCAGCGTGAGCCGAAGAAGGGTAGCTAGAGGAACTCGAAGCGTGCATCCCCACGGCTCGTGAGGGCTTAGGGATGCAATGCGTGGCATGACCCGCACACCATAGCGGGTTGAGCCACGACTACTTTAGAAAGGAGGTGATCCAGCCGCAGGTTCTCCTACGGCTACCTTGTTACGACTTCACCCCAATCATGGGTCATACCTTGGGCGCCTGCCTCC